>ENA-ORSB01000903-ORSB01000903.1-human-gut-metagenome-genome-assembly--contig:-NODE-903-length-31075-cov-5.307286_pt1 | contig 31075 bp, 15 predicted proteins | sample MGYA00242180_ERZ509144 | MGnify/ENA primary metagenome ERZ509144 (study PRJEB26280, sample SAMEA2338661) | human gut metagenome | biome: human gut; feature: human-associated habitat; material: faeces...
TAGGGAAGAAGAACGAAATTCAATTGGAGGTAGAAGACCGTTTAGACGAGATTTCTTATGCTTCCGGATATGCACATCATCCTATTGGCGGCATACTTCGTGATGTCACATTGTTCGCTTTACCTGAATCTCACCTGTATGATGTGAGTGTGGAAACCCATTTGGATTCACTTTATAAAGATGCCGAGTTGCGTTTTGCTTGTGAGTTTATCGGTAAAGAAGGTGCGGAAGCAAGATTGGAGTTGAAGGATAAGGAAGGCAGAAATGTACAGTTGCCGCAAAGCCGTTTTAAGTTGGCGAAAGGGAAAAATACATTCTCGTTGCCTGTAGCAAACCCATTGAAATGGGATGCGGAACATCCTAATCTGTATACATTGGAAGTGGCAGTGTACAAGGATGATAGAGAACTGTCTCGTTTCGACCGTCGCATCGGTTTTCGGGATGTGAAGATTGTTAAAGACCGTATGTTGGTTAACGGCCGTCAGGTGAAACTGCGCGGAGCTTGTCGTCATGATATCCATCCTACATTGGGGCGTACCACTACTGCTGAATTGGATAGTCTGGATGTATTGCTCTTTAAGCAGTCTAATATGAACTTTGTCCGTACTTCTCATTATCCTCCTTCGGAACGTTTTTTGGAGTTTTGTAACCGTTATGGTGTATATGTGGAAAGTGAAACGGCTGTTTGCTTTGTTGATACTTATCGGCAGAAGAATTATGCTCCGGGTAATACACAGAGTGATTCGGCTTATGCCGACCGTTACTTGGGACAATGTCAGGAAATGGTGAAAGCTTTCCGTTCTCATCCTTCTGTCTTGTTTTGGAGCATCGGTAATGAAAGTGCTTATGGTACTAATTTCCAATTGTGCTGGGATTGGGTGAAGGCTACGGATACCACGCGCCCCGTTATTTTCAGCTATCCGGGTTCGGCTGTGGAAAAGAAGGCTAAAATATTTGATATCCTGAGTATGCACTATCAGAATGTGTATGGCGATATCAACCAATGGGGGATGTCTACCCGTAATTTTCAAGGACATGGTATGCCGGCATTATACGATGAGTGGGCTCATCCGGCTTGTTACACCTATGCCACTTTGCAGACCGACCCTAATATCCGTGAATTCTGGGGGAAATCTATTGATATGATGTGGGATGGCTTGTACAATGCGCCGGGCGGATTGGGAGGAGCTATTTGGGGATATGTGGATGAAGTGTTTGCATTACCTCAGCCTAAGGTTGGAACTGCATTCTGGAAAGAGTTTGCCCACACTGCCAAACCTGAAAATTATCAAGGGAACTGTGTCGGATACGGAGAATGGGGTATTGTAGACGTATGGAGACGTCCGAAGCCGGAATTTTGGTCTACCAAGAAAGCTTATTCACCTGTGCGTTTACTGGCAGATGACAATCTTTCTTTTACTGCCGGGCAACCACTGATGTTGACTGTATACAACCGTTTTGACCATACCGACCTGGATGAAATAAGTGCATTTTATACTTACAAAGGAACGAGGAAGTCTTTGAAACTGACTTCTGTCGAGCCTCATCAGAAAGGTCTGTTGACAATTCCTGCCGAGCAATGGGAAGAGGGTGAGAAGCTGTTGGTAGAGTTCTTTACTTCGGAAGGAGATTTGATTGATGCTTATCGTCTTGTATTGGGAGTAGAAAAGATAGACTATCCTGCTGTGGTTGGCGGAGAAAAGCTGATTGTAACAGATAATAGTGATAAACTGATTATAAGAGGGGAAGGCTTTGAAATACCTTTTGATAAGGCTACAGGGTTAATAGTCAATGCTAAAGCCGGTGAGCAAGTGATAATAGAAAAAGGTCCGTTCCTTAATCTTTATGTTAACCTGAATCATTTGACAGGTGCAGAGGTTCGTAAAATGGCCAATCATTTTACGATTTCAGATTCGGACTGGAAAAAAACATCATTCAGTTACACTGAGAAAGAGAACGGAACAGTCAAAGTAGTGCTTGTCGGCAATTACCGGGGAGTTGTAGCGGAGTTTGATATATTGATATCTCCTAAAGGAGAGTTGTCGGTTAATTACCAAACTTCCGGTGTGCCCAATGGTTTCTTGCGTGAGACGGGGGTGTCTTTCTATTTGTCGGATGCTATCCAACACTTGGATTGGAAGCGTAAAGGGTATTGGAATTATTATCCTGAGGGTGAATTTGCCGGAAATGAAGGTCGTACTTCCCTTTATCAGTCTAAACAGGCAGCATACGGCGAAAAACCGGTTCAAGTTTGGCAGGCTGATACGCACAACTATTATTATTGGGCAGATGCCGGTGCCAATTGTAAGCAGCCTCTTACACAAATGGCAAAAGGTATGAAAGAGAATATTTATTATTATTCACTTTCTACGGAAACAGATTCCGAACATCGTATATCGGTCATCTCAAAAGATGCTTCAGTAGCTTGTCGGATAAACAAACGTGCCGATGAACAATTGATTTTATACACAAATAATCGTTGGGATTATCCTGAAATAGCATGGGGAAATTATTGTAAGACATTGGAAGCTCTGCCTTGCTACGGACAGATAAATCTGAGAATGAAATAATCGAATAAAAAAGTGTGCGTCATTTTATGATGAAGGTTAATATAATAAAGAGATTGAAACGTTTTGGGGCAATAGTCGGAGCAATGCTTATAGGAGCATTGCCGGCACTTGCTCAGGAAAGTTCATTGACGAGGGTTGCAGCCAATGATTGTGGTGTACCCGGTGCGCAGCCTTTTTTAATAAAAGGAGAGAACTATACGATGCCTCCCGAGGTAAAAGGTAGTAAGGAAGCTATAACATGCAATTTCGGTGGAAAAGTGATTTATGCTTTTAATCATTTGGATATTCATGCCGACTATCAATTGGAGGTGGTTTATCTGGCTGACCATGAACGTAAACAACGTATTGTGGTAGATGGAAATGAAATACAGAATGTGACGTTGGAAGCGGGAAAGGAGCAAAGATATTTGTTGGACTTACCACGTAAAGCTTATGCTTACAGTCAGTTGGTATTGGTGTTTGAAGTGGCCGGAAAAGGAGCAAATGCCATTGTTTCCGAATTAAACCTTTATTCCTCCAATACTAAAGCTCCGGTTCCTTTTGAAGGTAAAGAGAAAGAGGCATTGGGAAATGTGCAGACTTATCGTATTGATACGGATGTGGATGTTGAAAAAGTGTTGCCGATTTATACGGTTCTTCCTAAAAGTGTTACGGGTACTTATCGGCCGGTTTTGTCTTTGAATGGAACATGGCAGTTTAATCCTCAGCCTGAAAAAGAGTTTTATAAACACCCGGATTCTTCCGGGTGGAGGTCTGTTATTGTTCCCGGCCAATGGTCGATGCAGGGATTTAAGGTGGACTCGATGGCGTATGCAGGTTATCGTAAGTCGTTTGTTTTGCCGGAAGATTGGAAAGATAAGAATGTCAAGTTACGCTTTGACGGAGTGCATAGTGAATACTATGTTTATCTAAATGGAGTGAAAGCAGGTTATCATTTAGGGGGGATGACTGTATATGAGATAGATGCGACAGAGTATTTAAAACCGGGCGTTAATGAGTTGGCACTTGCTGTAAGAAGCGAATCTTTGGCTGATATGCTGGGCAGTCTGACTCAGTATGCCGCCCATCAGTTGGGAGGTATTACCAGAAAGGTGACACTGATGGCTGTTCCTCAAACCCATGTGTCGGATTTGCGTATTGTAACAGATTTGGATAGTGAATATCGGAATGCGGTTCTGAAGATAGAGACTGCTGTAGTGAATAAGGCAACTTACGTGCAGAGTGGATTGACATTGCGATTGTCTGTCAATGGTTTGCCTAATGTCATAGAGCAATGTCTTCCGAAACTGGCTGTCGGAGAGACTTGGAAGGGGCTTCTTTCGGATACTGTTACTGCCCCGCTGTTATGGAATAATGAACAGCCTAATCTTTATACGTTGAGAATGGAGCTTTGTCTAAATGGCGAAGTGATAGAAACCGTGGAGAAACGCTTTGGTTTTCGTGAGATAGAAGTTCGTGGAAATGAGTTGTTTGTAAATGGGCGTGTTGTTAAGTTGCGGGGAGTATGCCGACATGAGATGCATCCTTTGACGGGGCGTGTCGTGGATGCAATGTTGCAACGAAAGGATATTGAACTTTATCGTGCCGCCAACTGTAATTTTGTCCGTACTTCACATTATCCTCCTTGTGAGGAAATGCTGGATATCTGTGATGAACTGGGGATGTTTGTCGAAGTAGAATCTCCGGTTTGCTGGGTGGGACATCATGCCAATGAAAATTGGAAAACACTCAATTATCAAGATAGCCAATACTATCCTTATATACTCCAAGCTAATATGGAGACGATTCATTTTTATCGTAATCACCCTTCTGTTTTGTTTTGGTCTATGGCTAATGAGTCTTATTGGAACAAAGAATTTGCCCAAATACAAGAATATGTGTATAAAGCCGATTCTACTCGTCCGCATACGTTTCACGACCAGGCGTATGGAGGTTTTAATAATCAGGGAAGTACTGCTCCTATTGCGAATATTCATTATCCTGGGCCTAATGGCTATAAAGTGGCTGCGCAGAGTAATCGCCCCATGATTTATGGAGAGTATTGCCATTTAAATGTTTATAACCGCAGTGAACTGGTGACCGACCCGGGGATACGTAGTGATTGGGCATTGGCTTTGGCTCCTACTTGGGAAAATATGTATCAGACCCGAGGAGTGCTGGGCGGTTCTATTTGGTCGGGCATTGATGATATCTTCCAATTGCCTGACGGGAATGCTGTCGGGTATGGAGCTTGGGGACCTATTGACGGTTGGCGTCGCCCCAAACCGGAATATTGGGATATGAAGAAAATTTATAGTCCGGTCAAAGTTCTTACCGAAGCTCTTTCACCTGCCAATGAATTGGTTGTGGATGTGGAGAACAGATATACTTACCTGAATATGGATGAGATAAAGATTGCTTATCAATATGGCGAGGAACAGGGTACGGTTTCTGCTTCCATTTCTCCTTCGGAAGATGGGAGGATACGTATACCAATAGCCAATCCCGATAAGGCAAATGAACTTTATTTGTCATTTACTGATCCTCGTGGGTTTATTGTTGATGAATATCTGATACCGGTAGGAGAACAAAAACAAAATGAGCTGCCTCAATGGTTGTCGCAGCCGACTAAACTGAAAGTCGGTAAAAAGGCTTATGTAATCAGTGGAAAGAATTTCTGTTGTGAAATCAGCAGATTTAATGGGCAAATCTTGTCTCTGAGGAAGGCAGGAAAAGAAGTCTTGAAAGGCGGCCCATGGTTGATGGCGCTTCCGTTGACTGGAGGTGGATGTTATCCCAATCACAATGCTAATACGCCTATTTATAACGATTTATGTTCAGATTGGAACGCAGTGGAAGTAAAGGCATATAAGGAAGAAAATAATGTAATAGTAACTGTAACAGGAAGCTATAAGGAGTTTGAAGGCAGTTATCGTTTGACGGTTAATGCTAATGGTGAATTGGCAGTTGACTATCATTTTAAAGCTTTACAGAATGTAAATCCGCGACAATGGGGCTTGGTTTTTGAGGCACCACAAAGCTATGACCAGACGTTTTGGCGTCGTAAGGGAATGTGGAGTGTGTATCCTGATGACCATATCAGCCGTCCGGTAGGTACTGCCGATTTATTTTATCAGGGTCTTCCTGCACAAACAAATCCGCGAATACAACCTTCGTGGTCGTGGAGCAAAGACTTTAATGAATTGGGTAGCAATGACTTTCGGGCTACTCGCCGAAATATTTGGTATGCAGGATTGTGTGACGGAAACGGGCATAAAGTAACGGCTTGTTCAAATGGTGAGCAGCATTGGCGTTCTTGGTTGGGAAAAGATAAAATCTGTTTCCTTGTTGCCGACTTTGTAACTGCCGGCAACGAAATGTTTTTGGACGGATATTATGCTCCTTATCGGAAACCGATTAAGAGTAATGACATAATAAAAGGTAAAGTGACACTGAGAGTGGAATAAAGCTGTATGTTCAGTACCTGATATTCCTAGAGTTTTATTTATTAGTTCCGTTTTGTGCAACTCTTCTTTCCGGCAAATTAAATTAGGAAAGAAGGGTTGTTTTTATCTTTGTACTTTAAAACAATCAGCTTATTAATGTCGTATTATGAAAAAATCAAGTAAAGTCTTTGTCTTGTTTTTCTTCCTTTGTTCTTTGATATTTATGGGATGTAGTCCCATACAAAAGGAGAAACATACTTTTTCTATTGGTGATAAAACATTTTTATTGGATGGAACCCCTTTTCTGATAAAAGCAGCCGAGATGCATTATACCCGTATTCCTGCCGAGTATTGGGAACATCGTATACAGATGTGTAAGGCACTTGGCATGAATACTATTTGTATTTATGCTTTTTGGAATATCCACGAACAAAAAGAGGGCGAGTTTGATTTTAAAGGGCAGAATGACATAGCTGCATTTTGCCGTTTGGCACAGAAACATGGAATGTATATCATGTTGCGTCCCGGTCCTTATGTTTGTTCGGAATGGGAGATGGGAGGATTACCTTGGTGGTTGTTGAAAAAGAAAGATATCAAGCTTCGTACCAATGATGCCTATTTCCTTGAAAGAACAAAATGCTTTATGAATGAGATTGGTAAGGAACTGGCGGATTTGCAGGTGAGCCGCGGAGGGAATATCATTATGGTACAGGTAGAAAATGAATATGGAGCCTATGCTACTGACAAAGAATATATTGCCAACATACGCGATATAGTCAAAGGAGCCGGTTTTACAGATGTGCCTCTGTTTCAGTGTGACTGGAGTTCTACTTTCCAACGTAACGGATTGGATGATTTGGTTTGGACAATTAATTTCGGAACAGGAGCCAATATTGATGCACAGTTTAAAAAATTGCAAGAAGCTCGTCCCAATGCACCTTTAATGTGTAGCGAGTTTTGGAGCGGATGGTTTGACCATTGGGGACGTAAACATGAAACTCGTGATGCTGAGACAATGGTTTCGGGCATTAAAGATATGCTTGACCGCCATATCTCTTTTTCTCTGTATATGACGCATGGAGGAACTACTTTTGGACATTGGGGAGGAGCAAATAGTCCTGCTTATTCTGCCATGTGTAGTTCTTATGATTATGATGCTCCTATCAGTGAAGCGGGTTGGGCAACTCCTAAATATTATAAGTTGCGGGAGATGTTGATGCAGTATGCCGACTCAGCACAAGTGATACCCGATGTTCCGGCTGCTTATCCGGTAATTGAGATTCCCGAATTTGCTTTGAAGGAAGTGGCTCCGTTATTTGACAATCTGCCCGAACCGAAACTTTCAGAGGATATCAAACCGATGGAGCAGTTCGACCAAGGTTGGGGAACGATTTTATATCGCACCTCTTTGCCGGAAGTGAAGGAAGGTACTACTTTGTTAATAGATGAAGTACACGATTGGGCACAAGTGTACGCCGATGGCAAACTGTTGGGACGTCTGGATCGCAGACGCGGACAGAATTCGTTGGTACTTCCTTCGCTGCAGAAAGGTACCCGACTTGATATTCTGGTTGAAGCGATGGGACGTGTTAATTTTGATGTGGCTATCCATGACCGTAAGGGAATTACGGATAAGGTTGAACTGCTGACCGAGACGGATAAACGGGAGTTGAAGAATTGGGAAGTTTATAGTTTCCCGGTTGCTCACGACTTTGCAGAGTCAAAGAAATATGTGGAGGGTGAAAAACTTGATGCACCTGCATACTATCGTGCAACGTTTGAGTTAGACCAAGTAGGAGATGTTTTTCTAGATATGCAAACGTGGGGAAAAGGAATGGTTTGGGTTAATGGAAAGGCGATGGGACGTTTTTGGAAAATCGGACCGCAGCAAACTTTGTTCATGCCTGGCTGTTGGCTGAAAAAAGGTAAGAATGAAATCATTGTTCTTGATTTGCTGGGACCTGAGAAAGCAACGGTATCGGGATTAAAGAAACCTATTCTTGATATGTTACGCGCTGAGGCTCCCGCCACCCATCGCGCTAAAGGGCAAAATCTTAATCTGAAAGGCGAGAGCCCGGTTGCCGTTGGCGAATTGTCAGCAGGTAACGGCTGGCAGGAAGTTAAATTTGGAAAAACTGTTGCAGGACGTTATTTCTGTCTGGAGGCATTGAGTGCGCAAGATGGAAAAGACAATGCTGCCGTGGCCGAGTTCTATTTGTTGGATGAAAATGGTAAGCCGCTTTCCCGTCAGCATTGGAAGATTGAATATGCTGATAGTGAAAGCACAAGTTGGGGCAACTTTACTGCCGATAAAATATATGATTTGCAGGAATCTACCTATTGGAGCACTCGTGATGGAAATAAATATCCTCACCAGTTTGTAATAAGTTTGGGAGAAGACGTAAAAGTTTCCGGTTTCCGTTATCTGCCACGTGCTGAAGAGTCGTATCCGGGTATGATAAAGAAGTATAAGGCTTATGTAAAGAGTACCCCTTTTAATTTCTGATTCTTTCTTAGAGTTTTTATAATACAATCTTAATTCTAAAAGTAATAGTCCGTAATTGAGACTGTTGCAACTCCTCCTATCTCGCAGAAACGCCTATAATGAGAATGCTTCTGTGAATAGGAGGAGTATCTATTCACACATTCTTTCGAGTGAAAAAACACGTTAGTACGTATAGGCCTGTACGTACGTCCGCATGAGGCCACACGTACGTCCGTGTAGCCTCATGCGGACGTACGTGTTGAAGCGTGCTTTCTGACGTCTATTATTTCCCCATTCTGATTCTATTTCCCGGCTTGCGTGCAGTGTTTGCGATAGTATGTGCCTCGGCTTCTACTTTACCTTTTACAAATTCAGGAATATTATATGAGAACATGAAGCGTGAGTAGAAATCAGGGCCTTTTTGTGGGAGGACAAAAGGTTTGCCAGACGTTCCGTTTTCATCAATATGTACCAGATACGGACGTGTATAAAGACCGTCAATGCGCCGGCTGCTGAAAACAAGCCAACGGCTGTTACTGCTCCATGAATGGTAGCTTTCCACATCGTCACTGTTTACTTCATCCATACGGTGCATGACACCCGAATTCAAATCTATTCTATATAAATCTGCATCTTTATGCCAAATGGAAAAGTTTCCATACTCGGACAGTGTAAAGACAAGTTGTTTTCCATCGGGAGAAACTCGGGGGAAGGAGGCACTTTTGTGTTCTGTTCCGGTTATTTGGACAGTGGCTTGTTCACTGCTGTAAAGTGTATCGACTTGATGACCGAAACGGCGGGTTTCGGGGTCGAAGCTGATAGAACAAAGGCTGTATTTCACTGATTTGAAGTCTTTGGGAAGTTCCTTCGCCTGAGCCGAACAAAAATAAAGTGTTTTGCCGTCCGGTGAGAAAGTGGGGAAAGTTTCAAAGGCTTTATTGGAGAATATCAGCGAGTCGGTCACTACTTCATGCTTATTTACATCATATACTACCACGTCGGAAGACAGGTCATAGACTTCAATCCGGTTTTTATCGTTCATGTGGAAAGACTGACGGGTATTGTTGACGGAGAAAGCCACAAAGTTGCCCGTAGGATGCCATGACGGATAAACCAATGACTGCACTTTTTCACCGGCTTTCGTATCCAGTTTTTCTATGCTCTTTCCATTTATAATGTAAGTACCCGGCAGTTCGGCACGCATGTGGAACAACATTTTCTCCGGGTCTTGCTGACAGAAGGAATGGCAATTCATGCAGTTATGGTTTGTCAGGCTGTTTTCAATGATAGGTGTTTGTTCATAATCGGTGAGATGACGTTGGTAGATTCCCATTTTATTCCACAATTCATATCCCGGTTCTATCAGTCGGTAGGCCAGATACTCGTCTATCGGGTCGGCAGATACATGCCACAGAAAAGTGGGGTAGCTTTGCCATTCGTTCTTTTCTCTTCGATATACTTTTACATTAATGTCTTTTCCGACAGCCTTGTCTAGTAATTTGTTCCATTCTTTTTCTGAAAAGAGAAATTGTCCGTCAGCGGAAGCTGCCGTTATCATCTTTTCATTGCCGCAGCTGAGTACGGCTATTGCTTCGTCTCCCGGTTCCAATAACTGAAAACGTAAGGGGGCGATATGTGGGGGAATGGTGACATCGGCGTAATCGGGAAAGATAGACGGTAGTTCGTCCAGCGTTACATCGGCAACCGGTTCTTTAGTTGTGCCGGTGCAGGCCATGCAGCAGATACAAAGCAAAAATATGTGGAATAAGATAGAGTTCTTCATGTTGTTTTATTTTTTGAACATATAATAATACCAGTATGTATTACCGAAACCGGCATGCAGCTTATTGGGTAATGCGGCACTTCCTCTGTTTTGAAGTACCGTTTGCTTGAAAGCACGGAAACGTTCTGCCACTTGTGGGGTTACGCCCAATCGAGTCCATGCTGCTGTGTCTCCTTCGTGGGCTAGAATGATGGCTTCCTGAAAACTCACCGGCATAGGCGACAACCCTTTGGCATTATGATAGGTTTCTATAAGTTGGTTGAACGGAATGATATCTTTATTCATTAAACAGAATATGCCTAGGTATTCGAATGCCGTCTTACATTCGGGATTGGAAGCGACGATTTGGAGCAAATCATAGGGAACTCCTTCTATTTGGGCCAAGCCGTCGGTCTTGGCAATACAGTGTCGTTTGAACCCCAATTCAGAATCTTTGTCTATAGCTTCATCATTGTTCAGAAATTGTTTTAAAGCAAGTGCCTGCTCTCTATAAGCGTGCGTGTCTTCCAACATTCTGATGTATTTGCCGGCAACGGCATGATTGCCATAAATCAAATTTGTCTTCACCAGTCTGATTAGCAGGCGGGGATTTACAGTCCATTCGGAAGAAATCATTCCCTCGAAAGCCATTCGTTGGGCAAGGGCTACATTTCCCATTGCATAATAAACATCACTTAATAAGGTGGAAGCTGTGGTGGAACGGTTCCATGTAATCCATAAACCGTCTGTCCCTACTTGTTTGAGCGATAATGCTTTGTTGGCCAAAATGCCTTTCTGTGCCAATGCCAGATTTTGGAAACAGGCGTGCATGGCGTTTTTATCGGAACGAAGGGGAGCAGAAAGAAGTTTGTCCCATTGTTCGGTTCTGGCGTAATAATCGAGCTCTTTTACAAAATACAACGTAGGGGAGTTGTATGTCTTTGTTCCGTTGTGTAGGAACCATCCTGCCAATATGATTTGAAGAATAGGAGAGGTATAGACCATCCATTTCTTTTTAAATCCTTTGAATTTACCACATAGGCAGGCTAGTGCGAATATGAGTAATAATGCACCCCAAGCATAATAAATAATAGGTTGTAATGCCAATCGGGGATGGAAATAAGCATCGGGCGAGAATACAATGCGTGCTTCTCCTCCCAGTCCTGTCTGATACCACCAAAAGGCGGGAAAAATACCTAAAGGGAGTAAAAGAAGGGAATACCATTTAGAAGATGATTTTTTATAGAATTCATAGAAAATAGCACAGAATATGACTGCTTCGAATGCCGGACCTGCAAAGTAGAACAGTAGCCATGAGGCGATGGTCATGAATGAAATCCGAATCAATGAGGAACGGATGCGGATGTATAAATTGAGTATCCAGACTACCGATGCGTAGGCAAGGATGCCTTCCAGATGATGATTGAAATCCATATCGGCCAATAATAGTAGGATGCCCGGTGTCAGATAGGCCAACGGCATTTCCAAATTGGGAGACAGCTTCCTCCAGATGGTCTGCACACCGATGCTGATAAAGAGAAACAGACAGGTCATAATCAGCGGTCCGATATGCGGGTGGATGAAATATTGAATTAAAAAAGAAGCAATGTATTCAGAGATATCTCCGGGACGGGAAAAGAGTTGGAGAGCGTAGTCTTGGTTGAAACGGAACAAACGAAATTGTTCGATATAAAAATAGTGGAATGCAAGTTGCCGTTCCAAATATGAAAATAGAAGCAAACCTATGCACAGCCAGCTTGTTATATTAATTATAATATTCTTCTTCATCAATGAGTTTCGTTTATTCTGCAAGTGTCATTAAATAAAGGAGGATGTGTCAAAACTCCTGATAAGTTCTGATACATCCTCCCGATAAATTGTTTCTTAATATTTGTTGATAGCTTCTTTAGCTTTAGCAACAACCGTAGCAGCCGGAATCTTTTCCAGACTGAATTCGTCGAATGTTTTCAATACTTTATCAATTTGTTTGATAGCTGATTTGTTTCCTTTCTTTTCGAATTCTTCCTTTAAGATGCGAATCTTTTCGTAAGCTTGAATACCTTCAATCAGACGTTCGAAACGGATGGATGAACGTCCTTCGGGATAAATCATATAAGTGTCTCCGGCAGCCCATGCTGTGAAACGGCTGTCTTGCAAAGGATTCTTAACCCAGCTGTTTAAAGCCCAACGGAGGTAACCGTCCAAGTTCTCTTTGGCAGCAAACCAACCTAACCATTCAGCTTCAGCCGGTGCACTGAAAGTGAAAGTATTCGGGCGGGGCTCGGTACAACAGGTATAATAGGTAGTGACCTGTCCGGCTTCTCTGCGTGATTTAATCACTTCTGCAGGGAACTTCTCGCCTATGGCGATACAATAGTCATGCAATTCTTTCACTAATTCATCGTGATAGGTTCCTGCTAAAGAAACTTTAAAATCTTTATCGGCTTTACGAATCACTTTTAATGTAGCCAACATGTCTTTCATCGGGCGTTCGTCCATAGATATATGTGTTATGTCGAACCATCCTTTTTCTTTCAGATGTTTGGCGAAAGAGGTCAGCATATTGCCCCAAAATTCATCATAAGCAGGTTCGCCCGGTTTGGCATCCAGATATTTGAATGAATTGCTTGCCTGGTCGAAGTATTGGAAGGAGAGTCTCCAAGGTACCATTGAATAGCAGTTAATTTGCTTTTTAACTCCCAATGACATCATATATTCCACCCATTTGTCGAATACGGTATAATCGAAATACCAAGTTCCGTCTGCTTTCTTTAACCAAGTTACCATGCTTTCGAAGGGATCATAAGTCTGGCCGTTCCAAGGTTTGTGCATGATAGAGGCAGTGATGACTTTTCCGCCTGCATCTACATAATTTTGCATATCGGGACGCATACGGTAAAAATGTTCTTTGCTGAACGGTTCTACATTATAGTAACGTGCTTCGGCATATGGGTTTTGCCACAAATCAAGATGGAAAGCCCATTCGGTGGAAGCCGGCAAAGTGTGATTCTTTACATTTACTGCTAATTTTAGTTCTGATAAGACTTTATCTCCATCTTTTACAGTAACGGTACCGGTATATTTTCCGGCTTTTACCTGTTGAGGCACACGGACACTAATCCATCCGCCTTGTGTCGCATTGGCAGGTACCACTAGGGTGGAGGCGATATGGTCGATAGGGTCTGCTACAAGTGTAGAGTCATAATCCGAACTCTTACGGTAGCCGCATCCGCCTTTTCCGTCTTTATTTAATTCGTCGGTCATGACATAACGTACAAAACCGGTACGGATGTCGTCTTTTGAAATCGTTTCTTTGCCGGAGGTTAGGTCACTGACTATAAAAGATAAGTTGTCGAGTGCTTCAGGAGTCCATACAACAAACTGTGCCGAAACTCTTTCACCCTTCCATGCAGTAAGGTTAATGTCTTTTTTAAGTCGGGCAATCGGAGCAGGTTCTTCTTTTTTGTATCTAATATCTGTGCTACCCCAGCTGACTTGCGGAGCACTTACTTTAGCCCATAAAGAGGGATTGGTTGCAATTGGATTACTTGCTTCTTCGTAGTTTGTTGAAGTCTGAGCATTTAGGCAGCTTATTGATAATAAAAAAGTGCCTAGAATAATGAGTCTTTTCATAGGTTGTGATTATTTGTTTCTGTATGCAAAGGTAGCGTAGTGAGAGCTAATATCCAAATAGGTTTCTATAAATCCTGTGAAATATATCAGTGAAATAAATAAAAGAGGCGGAAAGCAATGTTACTTTCCGCCTTGACACTTCTTTTTGCCTTATGCTAATACCCTGAAATCTGAAGCGAATTTTTTTAATACATAACTGTGATAAAACACTTGTGCTTTTTTGCCTTTTTAGAAATTATTTCTTCCGGCATCCCACCACAGGCGTGTTCCGCCATTGTCGGCACCACCTAGTAAACTGGTTAATTGGCTGATGGTACTTGCATCCAATTCATTGGAGAATGGAAGACGGCGAATCATGATATCGGTGTCGATGGTTCCCTGACTGTTGTTTACAGCCACTTTGAATAGCTTCGGATAACCGGTACGGCGTTGCTCTGCCCATGCTTCGCAGCCGTCGGGATAGCACGCCAGCCATTTTTGTGTAATGATACGTTCCAATTTTTGTTCGTTTGTTGCGGCATCATCCCATTTAGGAGTAATGGAGGTCGTTGCTTTGGCATCGAATTTAGCATTGAAAGCATCTTTATAGTCAGCCGGAACATTTTCACTCGTCAGGTAAGCACCTGCATCACCTGCACCCCATTGTGCAAAAGAGGTTTCTATACCTTTCTTATAATATTCGGCTTCTTTTCCCGGGTCTACATATCCTCTTAATGCAGCTTCGGCGCGAAGGAACCACACTTCGGCTGCTGTCATTACGATAATCGGAGTTGAGGTAGTTACAATGGTCTTGGAATGAGTGACATACCGATTGTCGGTAACAATGCCTGTACCCTGACGCACTCCTTTAAACTTATTCTTTATCGGGAATAATTCTGCTACATCACCGTCACCTCCCGAGTTGCCTGTTGCAGGTACGAAGTATTTATCCATGCGAGGATCTTCATATCCATTCAAGAAAGATTCAAGGTTGGCATTCATAAAGACTTCATCCCAACCGTTGACGCCCCCCAACGGATTACGTATTCCATATTCACCTACTGTATCATCAGCTTTTTCTAACACTCCACCATTGTTTGGGTCTAATGCTGCTTTGGTTTGAGCCTTGGCCAGACTCTTGTCTACATTGGAAACGCGCATAGCCAAGCGGAGGCGTAATGAATTGGCGAATTTTATCCATTGGGCATAATTGCGTTTTCCCGGGGGCATCATAATGTCTGCACCGGCAAATGTTTCAGGACCATTATCAGCAACGTGTGTTTTCAGTAAGTCTATAGCTTCTGACAAGTCGGCAAAAAAATCGTTATATACTTCTTGTTGCGATTCGGGAGCAGGGTTGTCTTTACCGAAGTTCTTGTAAATAATCGGACCGTAATAGTCTGATACACGATGCATCATGGCTACCTTGATAATCTTGTTGACAGCATAGAAAGTCGGATATTCTTCTTTGGTGTCAATCTTTTCTGCACTGGCAATAGCAGGCATTCCCTGTGCATAGTTGTAACTCCATTGAGCACTCGTCCAACCTAGGTTAAGGTTGTAGGTGGAATTCTTGTCGTTGAAATCGCCTTTCATATCATGAAAGTATCCGCCAAACATATCGGCAGCCAAACTCTGCATAATTTGGTATTGCCAGTCGGTACCGTCTACTCCGGTCTGATAGATGATTGCAGTTTGAGAAGTTTTGAATGGGATGAGCTGTCTTTGAAAATCATAATCCTGCAAATCTTCGGTGAATGCTCCGTCAGGAGTATTATAGCGTTCAAAACTGTCTGTACAAGCGGTCATTCCAATAATTCCGCTTAATAATATGGAGAGAATATATTTATTACTTTTCATAATGGTCTGAGTATTAGAATGTGAATTTAATATTGAAACCTATGTTTCTAGTAGACGGCATGCCGAATACGTCAATACCTTGATTGGTATTACCTACAGACATTGTTGCATCCGGATCAAACGGAGCGTCTTTGTAGAAGAAGAATAAGTTGCGTGCTACTAATGAGAGGTCAAGACTTTTGATAAATTTTGTCTTTTCCAGCATATTCTGCGGAAATGAATACCCTAGTGATATCTCACGCATACGAACGTTGGTCCGGTCGTAACGATAATAGGATGTACAAGCATCACCTCGTGTTGCCACTTTATTATAGAAAGCATTTACATCTTCAAATTTCTGTCCTTCTACTTCTACATAGCCTTTGTCACGTGCTTCGGCAGATACTTTGCTAAGCCCTTTCAGGTCAAGAGCAGCCTGAGTCAGCGAGATGACGTCACCACCGATTGTAGCATCGACCAAGAAATAAAGACTGAAGCCTTTGTAAGTAAAGGTGTTACTCCATCCCAGCATACAGTCTGGGTTAGCATTTCCAATCAATACATTGTTTCCTGTTTCGAGTACCGGCACTCCCTTTTCATCGGTTACAATCTTGCCGTTTTCACGTTTGAAGTCGTTACCATAGAGGTCACCCAGTGAACCGCCTTCTTTAACGCGCATTCTGTAAGGCATTGACAAACCGTCATCACCATATACGAACTCGTCATTGCCACCTAAAGAAACCACTTTATTTTTATTGGTAGAGAAGTTTACTGTTGATTTCCAACGGAAGTTTTCATTCATTATAGGCGTGACGCCTACAGTCAGTTCAACACCTGAGTTACGGATTTTACCTGCATTGATATATTTGTGTGGGTGTGCGCCTGTCGGAGTGCTGATATACAATAATTGGTTTTTTGTATCTGTCCGATAGTAGGTGAAGTCCAAATCCAGACGGCTGTTGAAGAATTTCCATTCCATACCGATTTCCCAAGAAGAAGAGATTTCAGGCTTCAGGTTTTCGTCAATGTCATATTGAATTTGATGAACGATGCCACCGGCTGTGATAGTCGGAATAGGAGAAGTGATGCCGATAGGAAGGTCGTTACCTACTTGTGCCCATGAACCACGAATTTTTGCAAAGTTAATCCATTCGGGCATAGGAAGGCTCTTGGACATAATCCATGTCAAACCTACCGACGGATAGAAGAAGCCTTTCTTGCGGCTGCTGGTTCCTGCCAAAGTGGATGACCAGTCATTACGCGCGGTCAAGTCAATATAAGCGGCTTCTTTCCAACCGATTTGTGCTGTCCCGAATATAGATTGTACTGTGCGGCGTTGATTCAGGGTTTCGTCAATATAGGCAGTTCCGGTATTAAGAATCATATTGGGAACTGTGAATACATTTGCATAATACAAACCGGCCTTTCCGGAATCCAGCTTAAGCATATTGGTTTTCTGCACATTGATGCTGCCGCCGACAGCTGCATTTACGCTCCAGTCCTTCCATGTTTTATTAAACATGGCCATTACGTCACCATACATTAAAAATTCCTGGTCGTTCATGTCTACATAGCGTCCGTTTGCATGGCAAAGATTGGCTGCTGTGCCGGCATAGAATTTCTGTTGGTATTTGTCATTGATAAAGTCGATATTGCCACGGGCTTGTAAAGTCAGCCAGTCGGTGGCCTTGAAGTTTGCACTCAACGATGCAATGGCGCGATAACGTTTGTCTTTACTGGTGATACGGTTTACAATCCAGTAAGGATTCTGTTCAAAATCGGCTGTGGAGGTATACCAATTTTGCAATGGCAGATTACGTCCTTCATCGAAAACTTCATAATTGTCGCGATATTCGCTCATATCCTTGCCGCGTGGGAAAGTATAAAGTCCTACCAACGGGTTCATGTAATAACCACCGGAAGTGGGGCGGTCTTTGATTGTTTGGGAAATCAGGTTCACATTGGCATCCAATGTAAGTTTATCGTTGAATAGTGTAGCGGTTTCGCGCAATGCCAGATTATGTTTGTATAATTTGTTGGCATCGATAATACCTGACGCAGTTGTGTTGGCGTATGAGAAATAGGTCTGAACTTTTTCTTTTCCTACTTGAATACTCAATGAGTTGATTGCAGTAATACCGTTTCCGAAGAAGTCACCTACGTTATCATAATTCTTCATGGAAGTATTTTTGGTACCCCAATTGGTTAAACCGTCTACGTCATAGCTGTTTTGGAATTCGGGTAATGAAACAGCATGGTCGACTGTCAGGTTGGAAGAGAATGTAATTCTTTGCATACCTGCTTTCCCTTTTTTGGTTGTAATTAAGATTACACCATTGGCAGCTTGAGAACCATAAAGTGCGGCAGCAGATGCACCTTTTAAAATACTCATACTTTCTATGTCATCTGGGTTGAGATTGGATATGCCGTCGCCGGAGTCACGGTTACCGGCATCATTATTACCACCCATTACGCTGAATGATTGTTCAGTAGTGTTGTTCAGCATAGGGACACCGTCAATGACGTACAATGGTTGGTTATTGCCGTTTTCATTGGCAGAACGGACACCACGGATAGATACTTTTGCAGAACCGCCCAAACCGGAAGAGTTTTTTGTAATGGTGACACCGGCAGATTTACCGGCCAGTGAATTAATCATATTGGCATCTTTGGCACGTGTCAGTTCATCACCGTTCAATTGTTGGGTAGAATAAGTCAATGAGGCCTCTTTTTTCTTAATACCCATCGCTGTAACTACTACATTATCCAGTTTGAGGGCGTCATCTTCCATTTTGACGGTGAAGGTAGTCTGACCGTTTACAGGGATAATGATTTTCTTATAACCGATATAGGAGATTATCAATTGTGCGTCAGAAGGTACCTCCAGAGTAAACTCACCGTTGACATCGGTAATAGTACCGTTGGTTGTACCTTGCTGAAGTATATTTGCACCAATGATGGGCTCATTTTGTGTGTCGGTAATTGTACCTTTAATGGTAATGGTATTGGGTTGCTGTTCACCAATTGTGCCATTCCCTTTTGTCAGGACGATATTCTTACCTTCCATGACATAAGAAATACCGGTTCCTTCAAAGACTTCGTCTAATATTTCAGAAACGGCTTTGTGGGTAGCGTTGATTTTGACTTTTCGGTTTAAATCAACGTTCTTTTTGTTGTATACAAATAGATAATTAGTCTGTGCCTCAATAGCAGAGATTAATTGAGCTACCTTTATAGTGTTTGATTCCAAGCTGACTTTAGCGCTTTGAGAATACACATCCATACTGAATGCACTAAGAGTAGATGCCAGTAAAAGGCAGACTGCAATTTTCATAGTTCGTAATATTTGTTTAAAAGCTGAACTTTTTGGGTATAAATACCCTTCCAAAGAAATTTTTCTCATATCTTTGTAATGTGTTAAGTTAATAAATTTGATTAAGGTCATTTGTTAGCTGTCGAATCGGGGAGTATGGGGGTACTTCTCGATTCTTTTTTGATGGATTTCTATGTCATGGCTTTAAAAATATTTAAGGTTAAACTTTTATGTGATTTTATTCTATTGTTATCTTATTATGTTCATTGTCAATATGGTACTTGAATGGGTGGTCTTTCTGAATCACTTTTAATATGTGTTCTATACCGTCCAAATCTTTAAATTTGCCTGTACAGCGGTAGCCTTCCAATATCTTCGGATTGTCCACTGTTATCTTGTAATTATAATACAGGGCTATTTTACTGAGGAGTTCTTTGAAAGGCACATCATCAAAATAGTATATTCCTTCCATCCAGGCTAAAGCATTGTTGCTGGTCAGCTCTCCGGTTTTATATTTGCCGTTTTCCATCGAAAAGTATTTTCCTTTGTTCAGGCTGCTGAGTGCCTTTTCTTCTGTATCATTGGTCAGCAGGTTGATGGAACCTTCAATGAGTCGGGCGATAAAGTTATTCGAACCTTTGTAAGAGCATACATCAAATTTAGTTCCGGTTACTTGCACTTTAATTTTCTCTGTCTGCACATAGAAGGGAATCTCTTTATTGTGTGCTACTTCAAAATATGCTTCACCGTCTAATGTGACTTTCCGGTCTTTCTTTCCGAAGCTGGCATCGTATGTCAATGTCGTTTGGGAATTGAGCCAAACAAGGGAGCCATCCGGTAATTCCATTTGAGCACGTTGACCGGCTGGAATCCGAATCGTTTGTGATAATACACTTTCTGTGGTCGGAGTGTGAGGAATACCTATATAGAATAGGAGTGCGAACATAGCCGCTACTGCCATGGCCGGAACTATATAATATAGAAATATATTTTTCTTTTCTTTCTTGCCGGTTGTTGTGTCCGAGAAAAGAGATACGTCGTATAGCATACGCTCTTTCAGATAACGTGCCTTATTTTCAGCGCTCTCTTCTACCCACTCTACAATGAGGCTTTCCTCTTGTTCAGTGGTTTCTCCTTTAAAGTATTTATGTAATAAATCAGTGTTCATTCTTCCCCTGTTTTATATATATAACCGGATAGGATGAAAGAACCCTAATGGAAAAATGAATTTTTTTAGTAAAATCTCAATATTTCTTTTTCTTATAGCCAAATCCACACAAACTGATAGTCTTTCAATTTGGCCCTAAGCTGTTTTAGGGAACGCGTGATATGGAATTCTACAGTCTTCACAGAGATATCCATCCGGGTGGCAATTTCTTTATTAGACATATTGTTTATTCGGCTCAATATGAATATTTGTCTGCTGGTAGATGGAAGCTCATTGATTGCTGTATGTATTATGGATTGTATTTCGTCGCAAAATAGTTTTTCCGGGTCACAGGCTTCCAGTGTGGAAATGCGCAGAACTATTTCTTTTTGTTTCATATTACTGATTTGCTGTTCGGCATTCATGCGTACTTCCTGATGTTGTAGATAATTAAGTGAACGGTTTTTGATTGCCGTCAAAAGCAGGGCGGAAATGTTAGTGTGCTCTTGTAATTCGTCACGGCGCTCCCACATAGTGGTGAAAGCGCTCATGACAATATCTTCTGCATCTTCTTTGTCTCGTACATAAGAATATGCAAACTGTATGAATTGTTGTTGCTTGTTTTTAAATACTTCTGTCAGTTCTGAAATAAATGATAAGTTGCCCTCTTTATCCATCTGTTTATAGTTTTCTTCTAAATTGATTTTAAATTTTTATATAAATGCCCTTCTTATATAATATATGTGCAATACTCCAGCAAAACAGGATATAGAGCAAAGAATAAACAAGTGAAGCAGGGTAATTGCCCAAAATTGGTACAAGTACTCTTTCATAGATAAAATTACTACATCCTGTCACTCCTAAAATAACACCTATCGTTTCGGCAAATACATATATGAATAATGGATTTACTCCGAATGACCGGAAAAATATGCACCATTTTTGATAGCCTTTAATGTCTATAATCCAGATAAGAAGAGCCAAAAAACTCGATGCCAGTCCACAAGTAGTAATAATAAAAGTAGGTGACCATATCTTTTTGTTGATAGGGCATCCGTAGCTCAATAGAAAACCGATGAAGGTCAATAAGGTACCAATGATAAACAGTCGTTGTATCTTTTCATTATTATCTTTGGCCGAAAAGAATAATTTTCCGCAGTAAAAGCCTACCATGACATGGCAGATGGCAGGGATAGTACTCAGTAAGCCTTCCGGGTCAAAAGCAATCCCGGAGTCGTGGTACATATGGGAGGGTCCCAATGCCCATGCATCAAAGCGGGCTATAATATTCGTTTCCGACAGGATAAATCCGTCTCCCATAGCCAGTAAGATGAAATATGCTGTCAGTGTGGTAATGATGATAGCAGGGAAATATTTATGTTTTACTGTGATAGCTATCAAAGCGGTAATGCCGTAGCTGATGGCAAGTCGTTGCATGACTCCCATATAGCGCCAGTCTTCAAAATTGAGATGATGGGTAAATGCTGATTTTGCAAATAGATTTAAGCATAACCCGATGCAGAAGATGACGATTGTTCGTTTGACTATCTTTTGCAAGGTCGTATGTGAATAAGAGAACTCATATTTCCTTAATGAAATATACGTTGATATTCCCATGATAAACATGAAAAAAGGAAAGACTAAGTCGGTGGGAGTGAGTCCGTTAAAAGCGGCATGCTCTAAAGGGGTGTATACATAACCCCATGAACCGGGATTGTTTACAAGAATCATGCCTGCAATGGTGATGCCTCTCAGAATATCGAGAGCGAGCAATCGTTTGGGGGGATTTGCTGTCATGTGTATTAGAATAAATTTGGTTAACTCCGACAAAGATAGTATTTAATTCCGTTTTTCTTGTTATTTTTGTCAGCAAAGAATTAAAACCCCCATAAATTAAAACTTAACACAGTATTTATTATGAAAAAAAGGAGTCTGTTTTTATTTTTCATTGGACTGCTAATGTGTGGATGCCAAATGAAAGAGTCTGTTAATGCGTATAATATTGTTCCTTTTCCCACTGTTTTGGATGAAAAATCCGGACGTTTTTATTTGGATAATGATGTGCCGATTGTTGTAAATGCTTCTCAGGAAGTGAAGGATATTGCTTCTGACTTTTCTTCTAGATTATTTAATATAGCCGGACTGAAGTTGAAGATATCGGACGAATTGCATGAAAATGTGGCATCTATTGTTTTTGACAGTGTGGCAGGAATGTCACGAGAGGCTTATTCTTTATCCGTTACTCCAAAGCAAATAAAGATTACTGCTTCTGCTCCAAACGGATTTTATTATGGCTTGCAGTCATTGTATCAGTTGTTACCACCGGAGGTTTATGGAGATAAACCGGTGCGTAATGCTGATTGGAGCCTTCCTTGTGTGGAAATAAATGATGCTCCGGCATTCAGGTATCGTGGAGTGATGCTTGACGGATGCCGTCATTTTGCATCGGTGGACTATATAAAGAAGTTTATTGATATTCTTGCCATGCACAAAATGAATACTTTTCATTGGCATCTGACGGATGACCAGGGCTGGCGAATAGAAATTAAGAAGTATCCCAAGTTGACGGAAGTCGGTTCGAAGCGTTCAGAAACGATGATAGACTACTTTTACACTCATTATCCATTTAAGTATGATGGTAAACCTCATGGCGGATTTTATACTCAGGAAGAGATAAAAGACGTGGTTGCTTATGCAAAGAGCAGATATGTTACGGTGATTCCGGAGATAGAATTGCCCGGACATGCTTTAGCTGCCATTGCTGCTTATCCTGAGTTGTCTTGTACCCCAGACAGCACCTATGAGGTAGCCAAACTTTGGGGAGTATTCGATCAGGTCTTTTGTCCCACAGATACTTTATTTTCTTTTTTGGAAGGAGTGATGGATGAGGTGGTGGAACTTTTTCCCGGTGAATACATTCATATAGGTGGTGATGAGTGTCCCAAGAACGCTTGGGAAGAATGTTCGCATTGTCAGAAACTGATTCGTGAATTGGGATTGAAGGAAGATGCAGTTCCCAATCCTATAGATGGTAAGAAGCATACGAAGGAAGAAAAACTGCAAAGCTATATTGTGGGAAGGATAGAAAAATATCTGAATACTAAAGGACGTAATATTATTGGTTGGGATGAAATATTAGAAGGAGGTTTGGCTCCGAATGCGACAGTTATGTCTTGGCGTGGTGTGGAAGGCGGTGTGAATGCTGCAAAGGCCGGTCATGACGCCATTATGACTCCTAATCCTTATGCTTATTTGGATCATTATCAGGAAGACCCAGAAATAGCTCCGGTGACTATCGGCGGATATAATACGTTGAAGAAGACATACAGTTATAATCCGGTTCCGACTGATGCAGACAGTCTGGTGAAGCGACATATTATCGGTCTGCAAGCCAATTGTTGGTCGGAATATATGCCGACGGAAGACAGGAGGGATTATCAGATATTTCCGCGTTTGATGGCTATTGCCGAAACGGGTTGGACTCCGATGGATAGAAAAGATTTCCATTCTTTTTGTGAACGTATGGAAGAGGATTTTGAACGCTTGGATATTCTAGGGGTAAAGGCGTGTCGTAATTTCTTTGATGTAAATATTAATACGCGTGCCACAGAAAGCGGAATATTGAATGTGGAGTTGGAAACTTTCCGCCCCAATACACAGATTTATTATACTATAAATGGCACTGAACCTACTCTTGCCGGGAATTTATATACCGGCCCTTTCCCTTTGTCGGGAGTTTATGAACTGAAAGCGGCTGCTTTTGTAGATGGAAACCCTGTGGGTAAAGTCACACATAAAAAATTATATGGTAATCTGATTTCGGGAAAGAAATACAAAATAACTCCTGAGCCCACAGGCATGAAAGGGGATGTTTGGGATGAGAATGATGTTTTGGGTGCTGATAGCGTTACATTGGGATTGACGAATGGAAAAAGGGGAAATGATGCCTCGTCTACTCCATGGGTGGGAATCCTTCCTGATGCAGATGATAAGGTTACTTTTGTGGTGGAACTTGATGGAACAAATATCAGCAAGATAAGATTCGGTACTTTATATAATGCTGCCGGAGGTGTGTTGCCGGTAAGCAAAGCAATTGTCTTTGTTTCAGATTCGGATAAAAACTTTTGGAAGATAGTCGAAAAGGATTTTACTTACGATATAAAAGAGAATACTTTTAAGGGATTTGATGAAGTGATTGAGTTTCCGATGCAAACGGATATTATAGGGGTGAAGATTGAATTTTTTAGCGGAGGTAAAATCAGGAATGGTATAGATTGTTATAGCCCACATGACAGGAGTGAGGTTCCCGGGCTTATCGCTTTGGATGAAATTGAGATATATTGATCAGAATACTTTTCAGAAAATTACCTTTTATATGTATCGTGGGGTTTAACACAATGTTTCACAATAACTTGATGTGAAATATAAGGTAATAGGGAATTGAACTGATGGGCAGGAAACTGTTATAATGAAAAAAGATGGAAGAGTTTTTAAAGAAACTGTTATAACGAAAAACTCTTTCATCTTTTCCATTTCATTATCTCTTAAAACATGAATAATGCGGTTGCCACCAAACGGTTATTGGATATGGAATGAGTATCAATCACTTTCCCATTAGATTGATTCAGAGAACCATACCACGCAGAAGTAAGATTATATTCCACTCCTAACTTCCAATGAGGAACATTATAAGTCAGTTCGGCTGTCCCGCTGATTAGCTGGTCTATGTTTGTTCCTGTTCCGTACATCTTGGTTACAGCGTCACTTGTTCCGAGGTTTTTCATGTAGCCGAAGAAAAGTGCGGGTTTCCATGTCTTTCCATATACGATATTAATCCATGAACTACTGTTACGGTTGGGTGAGTATTCCTGTTCTCCCGTACGTGGGTCAACTGATTTTACACCGTAACCTCCCAACATGGAGGTTTGTGTAAGATTTGAACCTAATACGCTTTTAGCGGCAACAAACCATTTTGCAGTATTATACTTCATGTGCACTTCGTATGACAGGCTGGTAATACGTTCGCTCACTTTATATATCTTATCCTCCACAGTGGTTTGTGTACGAGGAGTTAAAGATACCATTTCGATGCCTGCTCCTATTAATAAGCCGTTGTGTTTGTAGTCAATGCCGGCATATATCTCAGGTACACAGCTGTTCTTGATATATTTCTGGCTTTTACCTTCAGGACCTTGAGACAGGTATTGTGACTGCCACAGGGCCGCACCTGTTATTTGTATATCTCCGGTTTTGTAACGGTAGCGGATTTGCGGTGCACGGCTGAATGGCTGAAAAGGAGCTCCCATATTCAGATTTAATATCTGTGGGGCAACATCACCATACAGGGGATGCCATGTTTGTCCCAATAGTAAAGCAGAAGTACCCCAGTCTAAATTCAGATAGGCATGGCGCAGGCGTACTACCGAGAATGTTGTACCCGAACCTCGGAAATCCAGTTCCACCTTGGCAGAAGTTTTTGCATTTCCTAATTTGGGGCCTTGTACGTCCAATCCCATACGAGTATATAAAGCATAAAAGCTGCCGTTGGCTGTCGCATTTAAGTCTTTGCCGTCGGCATCATATACTTTGTCTTTGGGATACATATAGAAAAGTCCGTCTACCGTTTCTTCGTTAGCCCGGCTGTTGTAAAATAAGTCGGTGCGAATCTGTCCATAGAATTTATAACTAAAATCTTTTAGTTGTGCAAAACTTGTTGTTGCCGATAGTAGCAAAATTGTAAATAGTAGTGAATATCTTCTCATAATTTATCGAGTTATATTGAATAGGTGGCAAAATTACATAATTTTTTTGAAAATCGTTCATGTGCCTGGTTATAAATGAAAATATTACTAGATAATTGAATAAGATGGAATGGTCGAGGAGATGACAGAGGCGGTTCTGTTCTATGAAAAATTTACAAAAATGAAAAGAGACTGACTCAAAATACTTTCTGAGTTCAGCCTCTTTTTTATTATATCAAATCAATGAAATTATTCACCTTTGATAGCTGCAACACCCGGAAGAACTTTTCCTTCGATTGCCTCCAACAAAGCACCACCACCTGTAGAGATGTAAGATACTTGGTCAGCCATGCCGAACTTGTTGATACAAGCTACAGAGTCACCACCACCGATTAATGAGAAAGCACCGTTTTTAGTTGCTTTTGCAATAGCGTTAGCGATAGCGCGTGAACCGGCTGTAAAGTTATCAAATTCAAATACACCTGCAGGACCGTTCCAAAGGATAGTCTTGGCATCTTCGATAGCGGCAGCAAATGATTTTTGAGTTTCAGGACCTGCATCAAGACCTTCCCATCCGTCAGGAATATTGTTAGAAGGAACAACCTGAGTATTAGCATCGTTAGAGAATGCGTCGGCTGCTACGCAGTCAGTACCCAATACCAGATTTACACCTTTGGCTTTTGCTTTGGCAATGATGTCGAGAGCCAATTCCAATTTATCGTCTTCAACGATAGAGTTACCGATTTTTCCACCCTGAGCTTTAGCAAAAGTATAAGTCATACCGCCGCAAAGAATCAAGTTGTCAACTTTATCCATCAGGTTTTCAATGATACCGATTTTGGTAGAAACTTTAGAACCACCCATGATGGCAGTGAAAGGACGTTTGATGTCTTTCAAAATATTATCAACGGCTTTTACTTCTTTTTCCATCAGATAGCCCAGCATCTTGTGGTCTGCATCGAAATAATCGGCGATGACAGCAGTAGAAGCATGTTTGCGGTGTGCAGTACCGAATGCGTCATTTATATAGCAGTCAGCGTATGAAGCCAATGTTTTAGCAAACTCTTTCTGAGAAGCTTTCATTGCTTTTTTAGCATCTTCGTATGCGGGATCTTCTTTATCGATTCCGACAGGTTTTCCTTCTTCTTCAGGATAGAAACGCAAGTTTTCCAATAACAGGACTTCTCCCGGTTTCAAAGCTGCTGCAGCATCACCTGCTTTAGCACAGTCCGGAGCAAATTTAACGGGCACACCCAATTTTTCAGAAACAGCGTCTACAATCTGGTTCAATGAGAATTTAGCATTGACTTTTCCTTTGGGTTTACCCATGTGTGACATGATAATCAAGCTACCACCATCAGCCAAAACTTTTTTCAGTGTAGGAAGAGCACCACGGATACGGGTATCGTCAGTGATTTTACCATTTTCATCCAAAGGTACATTGAAGTCCACGCGGACAATCGCCTTTTTACCGGCAAAGTTGAAATTGTCAATTGTTTGCATAATCTCTTAATTTGTTTATAGTGTATAATTATAATCTCGTTTATTAAGGGTGTGGCAAAGTTACTAATATTTTTTGTTCGCAGAGTGTTAGAGACATAATATTTTTCTTCTTTTTTGCAGAAAGCATTTTTCTAAATATAATAATGTGTCTTCAATAGTCCTATTATAAAGGCTGAAATATTTTTTTTCGTGTTAAAATTCTCATAAATAGTTTATTAACGAAAATCTATAAAATAAAAGTTAATTAAAAGTTTGACTGTAAAGAGATAAAAAGTACTTTCACTTGTGTGTACAACTGAATAATAGCCATTAATGCACTAATTGAAAACTTCTGTATCAACGACTAATCAGCTTGCCCTATCTTGGTGTTATTAACGGATATGCGATAATGTATATCTTATATTTTAAAATATAAATTAGATACAATGAAGTATTTGAACGGTGTTACTGTCTGTTTTTTAGGCAGTATTCTATTTTTGTCTTGTCAAGAACAAATTGAAGAAGACTCTGAAAAGCAGGAGGGTCAGCAGTTACCAATGTATGTTGTAGCCCAAATAGGGGCTATACACGATGAGTCGACTCCCCGTTATTCGGGCGAAGTGGGGAGTGCTATTTTTGCAGAAGGTGATAAAATCGGTATGTTTGTGGATGATAATCCAGTCATGGAGTGGACTTATTCCGTGCAATGGACTTCTTCAAAAGCTTATTGGGATGATTTGGTGAGTGAAAGTACATTTTCTGCTTTTTATCCATATAATGATGTGAGTACTGATAAAACAAAAGTCTGTATGCCATCTTTAAATGGACAGGATGGCAGTTGGGAAAACATCCAGAAATATGATTTTATGGTGGCGGAAGTGACTCAGGCTTATGGCGCCGATGGGACGGTGGCTTTTACCGGCAATCACGCTTTTCGTCATGTTTCCTGTTTGGTGCAATTCGATATAAAAGCTGCCGGTACATTATCCAATGCAGTTTTGAATAATTTATCGCTGGAAGGCAGCAATATCATTTCTTCTGCTACTTATTCGTTTGAGACAGAAAAGGTTACTCTTACGCAGGAAGGTGATTCCGATTTGTTGAGTGTTTCCCTGAACAACCATTCAATGGCGGATGGGAATGGAGTGGTTTCCTATTATCTTATATTGAACCAGAAAACATCCGATACCCCTGTTTCATTGACGTTGGATTACTCGGTGGCAGGTAAGAGTTATAAAGCTTCCATTGCGAGTTTTGCAAATAATAATAAGTTTGAAAAGGGTACCCATCAGAAATACAATCTTGCGGTTAATGGAAAAGAAATACAAATAACGGGAGGTGAGATTGATAGCTGGAATGACGGAGGGAAAATGGAAGATATTAATCTTGATATAAAGACCAATGATGAAGAAAGTAAATAAAAGTTTGCTCTGTTACATACTGCTCTTTTCTGTGTTCTCGTTATTTTCTTTTGCTTGCCAGCGTGTAATGGATGATGGAGGGGAAGAAGATATGCCCTCTTCTGATGAGACAGCATTGAAAATAACGGCTCGTTCCGGTGAAAATATATCTATTGAATATCCGGTTTATCTGTATGCCTTCAATGAGAAAGGAGACTGTGCGGCAAAACAGAAGATAACTTCGGAGGAGGTGGAAATGAATTTACAGTTGCCTTCGGGAAGTTTTAAGGTAGTGGCTCTTTCAGGAGTATCCAAAGGATATGCCATGCCCGATAATCCCCGAATTAATGATGCAATCACTATGCAGGAGGGCAGTTGTGCATCAAAAGCAATGATGATGGGAATGGCTGACGTTACGTTGGAAGGAAAGAATAAAACGGTGAATCTTATGCTTACTTACAGGGTGGCTTCTCTTAATGTTGTTCTGACTAAAGCGGATAAGGTTAAGCAGGTGAAAGTAGGTGTATCGCCTTTATATTCATCTCTTAATTTTGAAGGGAAATATGGAGGTGAGAACAAGACATTGGAGATAGATTGTTCGTTGGGAACGGATGGGAGATGGACTGCGGGGCCTGTTTATATCTTTCCCGGTAGCAGTTCTCAAGCAACCCTGTCTATAACGCTGGAAGATTCTAAAGGAAGCCATACGTATGGATATATCAGTACAGCAGTTCCTCAAGCCAATCATCCTTATAATATAGGTGGCAGCTATACGGGAGATATTTCTATCGATGGAAGCTTGATAGCTAAAGGTTGGGAGGATGCGATAGATGTTGAGTTTAAGTTTGGTACGGATGGAGATAATTCCGATGATGAAGATACGGATGGAGATGAGAATATATCGGGAGTACCTGAGGTTGGAAACATCTGGAATGATTGCATTGTTGTGGCTTCCAATAAAGGTAGCGATGGGAATGGAATTGATTTGTTACTAATGAGTTTGGAAGAGTGGGAAAGTCAAATAGCGACTGCCCAGTCCATCCCTGAAGGTTATTCGGTCAATAGTATAAAGAATTGGCGTTTCCCTACAGAGCAGGAAGCTAAAGTGATTAGAGACCGGTTTAATGGGGATAGATTGATTGAGTTGAATGAGAAGATAGAGGCTAGAAATCAAGAAGAATTGGAAATAACGCACGATTTAGATACGCGTTATTTATGCGATAAAGAGGGTGTTTTCTATTCTTTTCAGTTTATTGGCGGAAAGAGGGTCACGAAAGCGGGAAAGGATAAACTTTATCTGATTCGTGCCGTTACTACTTACCACTTTGCAGAATAGGGGGGACGATAAGTATATATAAAAAATAGAGGCAGGTTTTAAGCCTGCCTCTCCCTTAAAATTAAGATTCTTTTTAGAAACTATAATCCGCACTTAAACCGAATACCTTGTTAGTACGGCTATATACGTTCGTTCCGGGTAATTTTGTATTGTTATAGTTTGCTGATTTTTTGGTATAATCCTCGTAAGTAGTCCACATATATCCTACATTCAGATTGAGATGTTGGTTCATCTTTATTTTTGCTCCAAATCCTAAAGTATAAGAGTCGCAAGAAAAGCTTGTATCGGACTGGAAATTATCAGACAGTCCATAGTCTGTGATTTGTCCGCCACAGCTAAGAGTCAGTTGCTTGGTTACGTCCAATTCGATACCAGCCAGATATTCGTTGGTCCCTTTGGTCAGATATTTTTGTTTCCCATTTGCCATACCTGCGTTCTTGTCGTCGTAGAAGTGATATTCTACAGAAGCGCGCAGCACGGGGAGGAATTCGTAAGCCGCTGCGATAGAGAGCATGGCAGGTATATCATTGGGAGTGTTTACACCATGTTCATAAGGGGCTACCATGTCTTTGGCACTTTCCGGACGTTGTAAATTGTGCGTATTATTTTCAATATTCAGATTGGTTTTGAATTCGTATTTAGCACCGATATTCAGTTTCCCTAATTTGGCATCCACGCCGATAACGGGTGTAAGTCCCCACCCCGTCTGGTCACAATCCAAAGCAAGTGGCAACAGGTTTGTGTCTGTTCCTTTCAGGTATGCATTCAGAAAGCCTTTGTAACCGCCTGTGAAATAGTTCATACGGCCTCCACCGAATACAGAAAGCCATTCGGTAGCTTTGTAAGACAATCCCAGTTGCAAAGAGTAAATATATTGTTTGCCGTCCATGGCGCTTGTGATATCATACATGTCAGGAGTTATAACCGTAGGCCTTTCTGCTTTCAAACCTCCTAAAAAAATAC
>ENA-ORSB01000915-ORSB01000915.1-human-gut-metagenome-genome-assembly--contig:-NODE-915-length-30733-cov-2.885879_pt1 | contig 30733 bp, 20 predicted proteins | sample MGYA00242180_ERZ509144 | MGnify/ENA primary metagenome ERZ509144 (study PRJEB26280, sample SAMEA2338661) | human gut metagenome | biome: human gut; feature: human-associated habitat; material: faeces...
ATGAAGGAGATTAGATTTGATGTTATAAGGGGAAATATCTCTGAGATCAAAACTCTGGCATATGGTTCCGGCAGCACAAAGGGTGTTGATGCCGATGTGGCAGATGCGGTTACGGAGGATACGCTTGATAATGCAGTGGCATTTGTCAAGAAGCTATCTGCTGAAACGGGATCTATCATAGCTGTAACAGGCGCGATAGACCTTGTTGCGGACAGCGAGAAATGTTATGTAATCAGAAACGGCCGTCCTGAGATGGGTAAGATCACTGGAACAGGCTGCCAGCTCTCAGGAATGATGACAGCATATGTTGTGGCAAATCAGGACAACAAGCTTGAGGCTGCTGCAGTGGCTGTCATGGTCATGGGACTTGCTGGGGAGATCGGTTATTCCCATCTGCAGGCATTTGAGGGGAATTCAACATACAGGAACAGGATAATCGACGCCATATACAATATGGACGGGGATACACTTGAACAGGGCGCAAAGTTTGAAATTAGATAATTGACGGAAGTCTAATAATTGCCTGGATCTGCATCAGATCGGGATCGAAACATATAGGAAGGACGGATAGTATGATAAATTGCAGTGAGAAAGAGCTCTTGCTCTACGCAGTAACTGACAGACACTGGCTTGGTGAAGAGACTCTGTATGATCAGGTAAAGAAGGCACTTGACGGCGGTGCAACATTTGTACAGCTCAGGGAGAAGAAGCTCGACAGAGAAGACTTCCTCGCTGAGGCGAAGGAGATACAGAAGCTTTGTAAGGAATATGGGGTTCCATTTGTCATCAATGACGAGGTCAGCATAGCAAAAGATATAGATGCTGACGGTGTACACGTGGGACAGAGTGATATGGAGGCCATGGACGTCAGAAAGATACTCGGCCCTGACAAGATACTTGGAGTGTCTGCACAGACTGTCGAGCAGGCGATTATAGCGGAAAAGCACGGCGCAGATTATCTTGGTGTAGGAGCAGTGTTTACAACAGGTTCAAAGGATGACGCGGACGATGTGAGCCATGAAACTCTCAAGGCCATTTGTGAGGCGGTGTCCATACCGGTCATTGCCATAGGCGGCATAACAAAGGATAATGTGGCCGAGCTTGCGGGCTCTGGAATATGCGGTGTGGCAGTTATAAGTGCCATATTCGGACAGAAGGACATACAGAAGGCCACAGAGGAGCTCAAGTTTTCTGTAGAGAATATGCTTGATGCCTGACTAAATATATGATATAGAGGTGTACATGAAAAAAATAGTTATCAGTGATATAAAAGGTGCGATATTTGATATGGATGGGGTTCTGCTTGACTCTATGCCTATGTGGGATCATGCCGGAGAGATGTATCTGGCGGGGCAAGGGATACAGGCAGAACCTGATCTTGAGAAGGTGCTTTTCACCATGACCATGATGAAGGGCGCAGAATATATGCAGGAACACTATGGACTTGAACTCAGCGCGAAGGAGATTATAGACGGTATCAATGAGACTGTGCGCGATTTCTATGCAAATAAAGTTGAGCCGAAGTCAGGTGTGCCTGAACTGCTGAGGTTCTTAAAGAGATATGATATCCCGGTCACTGTTGCAACATCCACAGACAGATGCCATGTTGAGGCAGCACTTGTGCGGACAGGACTTATGAAGTATGTTGACAGGATATTTACATGTTCTGAGGTGGGCGTGGGCAAGGCAGCCTCACCTAAGATATATGAGATGGCGGCTGAGTTTATGGGAACTCCGGCTTCGGATACATTTGTATTCGAGGACGCATATCATGCGGCGGAGACAGCACAGAACGGAGGATTTGTTGTGGTCGGTCTCTTTGACGAATCCAGCAGGGACAGACAGGGAGATCTTATAGCACATTGTGATCATTATTTTAAGAGTATGGATGACATGCTGTGCAGTATAAATTCTGACAGAAGCCGTCTTGTGCCTGTCCTCACCATAGCCGGAAGCGATTCCTCAGGTGGCGCAGGTGTGCAGGCGGATCTCAAGACCATGCAGGCAAATGGCGTATTTGGTATGAGTGCGATCACAGCCCTCACGGCTCAGAATACCACAGGAGTGACTGCTATCATGAACGTTATCCCTGATGTACTTGGCGCCCAGATAGATGCGGTGTTTACCGATATACGGCCGAAAGCGGTCAAGATAGGAATGGTATCTGTTCCTGAACTTATTGATGTGATAGCTGACAGACTTGCCAGATACAATGCGGAGAATGTCGTGCTTGACCCTGTGATGGTGGCGACCAGTGGTGCTAAGCTTATAAGCGATGATGCGGTGGAGGTCATGACCGGTAAACTGTTCCCACTTGCAAAGCTCATAACGCCAAACATACCTGAGACTGAGGCGCTCACTGGTATATCGGTGAAGAGCGTAGCTGATATGGAGAATGCTGCCAGATGTATATACGGAAAGTATGGCTGCGCTGTCCTTGTAAAGGGTGGACACAGCATAAATGATGCAAATGATATGCTTTTTGACGGGGAGAATATCACCTGGTTTTCGGGTAAGCGTATTGATAATCCGAATACACATGGCACAGGATGTACGCTTTCAAGTGCGATCGCTTCAAATCTCGCAAAGGAATATGATGTAAGTGATTCAGTTAGAATGGCCAAACAATATATATCCGGTGCCCTGGCGGCCATGCTGGATCTGGGATCGGGCAGTGGACCGCTGAATCATGGTTTCGATATACGAAGTAGGTATATGTTATAAATCAGTATGTAAAAGTTAGAAATTCTTTCATTAAAAATTTTTAATCTATATAGTATTTTCACAGATTGTGTAGTATTATATTAAAACTAAATAATCTGGAGAAGAATATGATGGAGAAAGAACAGAGAAAACAGCTCGTTATTCAGATGCTTACAGCGGGCATTATCACATTCTGCCTGCTGTGGCTTCTGTTTTATATAAAAAAGTATGTGCCGTTCGGAGTACATTCACTCGCATCCAAGGATGCTGATTTTCAGTATCTTGATTTTCTGGCATATCTGAAGGATGTATTTGACGGCAAAAATAATATAGATTATTCTTTCAGCAAATCTATAGGAGGGGCCTGCATAGGAGTATTCAGTTACTATCTTTCCAGCCCGTTCAATTTATTGCTGTTGTTATTCGACAAATCCCAGCTTGTATTGTTCGTACATGTGATCATAACGTTAAAGCTTGCCTGTGCGGCGGCGACATTTGCATTTTATCTCAACAGGAGATTTGAAGAGTGGAATGATGGTTCTGTGAAAAAACAGGCACTTATCATTTTTCTGGCGGTGAGCTATGCAGTGAGTCAGTATGGAATCGCCCAGGCATGTAATATAATGTGGCTTGACGGCTTCTATATGTTACCGCTCATAATGCTGGGCGTGTACAGAGTGGTTAACGGTGGCAGGCCTGTTATGCTTTCCGTATCAGTTGCATTGGCAGTTCTGTTCAACTGGTATATGGGCGGAATCAACTGTGTATTTGCCTGTTTCTGGTTTTTGTTTGAATTTGCATATTCAAGATTGTACAGTGGGGATACTAAGGCTGAGAAGACTGTCATAAAGGATTTTGCCGGAAAACTTGGACGGTTTATATATTCAATGCTGGCGGGAGTTCTGATCAGTGGGGTGTTGTTCCTTCCGACGATAGGTGCGATGCGTTACAGTGTAAGAGGAAGTCTTGATTTAGGCTCTCTGCTCGACATGTCATTTATCGGTGATGTTTCATCTGTGATAGACGGATATTCGCTTGGCGCACAGAGTCAGAAGGGAAGCGTGTCTCTGTACTGCGGATGTCTGGCGTTGATAGGATTTATTGGAATCTTCATCGGTAAGAAACACAATGTAAAGCAGAAGATATTAGCATTTGTCACGCTTGTGGTAATGCTGCTCATGTTTTACTGGAATCCATTGTGCATGGCATTTTCTCTGTTCAAAGAGGTTGGATCATATTGGTACAGATATTCACATGTTGGAATATTCTGCATATTATTCTTTGCCGCTGAATTTTTCCTCTCGGAGGATCTGAATGCTGTAAAATGGCGGGTTATCATTGCAAGTGCGATATTCAGTGCGGCTATGCTTGGTGTAAACTATCTGCATGGAGTCCAGGATAACAAACTTGTATGGCTGACCGATGCGCTTATTGTAGGGGTAGCCGTTTTGATAGCACTCATAAGCAGGCTTTCGAAAAACGTAGGAGCCGGAAGAGTGTTCGGAATTATATTTACGGTCATTCTGTGTGCAGTGCTGACTGTTGAGACAGGATACAGCGTGATGTTGCAAATGGACAATATCCATATCGACAACGGTGAGAGTTTTGTTGGGTATGAGACGGCTATGGAAGGCCTTATAAATGATCTGAAAGAATATGATTCCGATACATACAGGATCAGCCAGACCAGATCAAGGGCGACAAGATCACTCGAAAAAAAGAAAAACAATAATGGCAAAGATACGGATGATAATTTTAAATATAAGAACAATGTCAGAGCAAATTATGACGAGTCGTTTGGTTATGGGTATTGGGCGATAGGATCGTATGTGTCAACCGCTGACAGCACAGTGCTGAACTTCCTTGTGGACACGGGATACAGGAGCGAAGGCGATAACCTAAGTGTTGTCAACATGCCGGTGCTTGGAACTGATTCACTGCTGGGAGTCAGATACATCGTATCTGATTATGCTTTGGAGGGCATGGATAAAGTAGAGGATATTGCAGACAATGCAAATGGAGCCGGTGTATACGAGAACCCATACAGCCTGCCTATGGCATTTGTATATGATTCAGGCAAATATACAGCGGCAAAATATAACGGCAATCCGTTTGAATATCAAAATGAGCTCTACAGCGAGCTGCTCGGCAGAAAGGTTGAGATCTATAAGCCTTTAAAGTACGAGACGGTTGTAAGTAAAGCGAAGAAGCGTGTATACAAGATGGAGATCCCGGAAGGCAATTACATCGCTTATGGCAATATCCCATGGAACAGTCTGTTTAATGCAAAGCTGAATGTCAATGGAATATACAGGATCAGATATGCCAGATGGCTTTCGCCGTCAGTGTTCAATATTCCTGTAAATGAGGATCGTGATTACTACAAGGTTGTGCTTCACTCAAAGCAGAAGCTAGATCTGGATGATGGAGCAGAGCAGTTTTATGTTCTTGATCTGGATTTGCTGAAAAGCATAGCAGAGGAGCTTGAGAAATATACCCCTGATGTGATGGATATAGAAAATGGCAGCGCAGAATTTGTTGTAAATGCCAAGGAAGGACAGAGTTTATTCACATCTATTCCTTACTGTGATGGTTGGACAGTCAAAGTTAACGGCCAGAAGGTACAGCCGGATAAGGTGGTAGACAGCCTGTATTCTATAAGTCTTGTTGAGGGTGAGAATGTTGTTGAGATGAAATTCCATGTGAAATATGCAGGCGCAGGTATTGCCTGTTCGATAATAGGTATCGCAATGCTGGTATTTGCGGAGTTTTACAGAAAACGAAGAAAATAGTTATTGAATATATTATTTTGTTGTGTTATTATGTTTCAAGTTGGTGTTAAAATTATACACACACCATTTTTTCGGAAACGGAGGTGTTAAGATGCTGAAGACAATATTAATGGTAATTTATGTTATAGTATGTATAGTATTAGCAATAGTGGTTCTTTCACAGGAAGGAAAGGATGCGAGCCTTACAAGTTCCATATCAGGAGCAGGCGGCGGATTTGACAATTCCTACTGGAGCAAGAATAAGGGAAGCTCAAAGCAGGAGATACTTAAGAAGATAACAGCAGTTCTCACAGTTCTCTTCTTTGTACTTGCATTACTGCTTGACTCAAAGCTTTTCAACTAATAATGATTTCTGATGCTTACATATATTAACTGATATATGTAAGCATTTTTTTGCTCATTATGCAATGTATTTGTGCGGTAGGGATGCGGGCATAATGTATATAGAAAGGGTTTGTTATGGATAATAAGGATTTGGAGTTATACAACAGAAGAAAACAGACGGTATATGAATTTATATGCGATGATGATTATCCGCCTATGAAGTTCAAGGAGATGTGTACATTCCTTCAGGTCCCGGGAGATGAGAGACAGACATTTCTCGATATACTGAATGACCTCACAGAGGAGGGACTGATCATCAGATCGGCAAAAGGACGATATCAGAAGGTCGGAGAAGGGACATACAAGGGAACATTTATCGGCAATCAGAGAGGTTTTGGATTTGTCCGCGTTGAGGGCATGAAGGAGGATTTCTTTGTCCCTGAGAAGAATACCATGGGAGCGTTCCACGGTGATACAGTCCTCATACGTGCGGAGGACAGACCGAAGGGAATGAAGCAGGAAGCATCGGTTATAAAGGTACTTGAGCGTGGACTAAAGAAGGTTGTCGGAGTCTATCAGAAGAATAAGAACTTTGGATTTGTCATACCTGACAATCTGAAAATAGATGGAGACATATTTATATCCAAGGAAAATTCCATGGGCGCCATGGCTGGACATAAGGTTGTGGCGGAGATCATCAGTTATGGAGACAAAGTGAAGTCTCCGGAGGGAAAGATTATAGAGATACTTGGACATATAAATGATCCGGAGAGTGACGTGCTGTCTGTGGTCAGAGCGCTGGACATTCCAGTCGATTTTCCTGACGAGGTCATGGACAGCCTCTCACAGATCCCTGATTTTGTCAGCGCATCGGAGATGGCAGGCAGAACGGATCTCCGACATCTTCAGACAGTGACGATAGATGGCGAGGATGCAAAAGACCTGGACGATGCCATAACACTCTATGAGGCGGACGGAATGTACAAGCTTGGTGTGCACATAGCTGACGTGACCCACTATGTAAAGGAGAATTCCCCTCTGGATAAAGAGGCACTTAACAGAGGTACAAGCTGTTATCTCGTGGACAGGGTAATACCTATGCTTCCGCACAAGTTGTCAAATGGTATCTGTTCGCTGAATGAAGGGCAGGACAGATTGGCGCTGAGCTGCCTTATGGACATAGATCAGAAGGGCCACATAGTAGGACATAAGATATGTGAGACTGTGATCAATGTGGACCGTAGAATGTCATATACAAGTGTGTCTGCAATTGTCGAGGATCACGATCCAGGGGAGACCAGAAAATATGAGGAGCTTGTGCCTATGTTCGAGATGATGCTTCATGTGTCGGATCTTCTCAGAGCTAACAGAAGAAAGCGAGGCTCAATAGATTTTGATTTTGACGAATCGAAGATCAAGATAGACTCCGACGGCAAAGTTGTATCAATAGGTGTATATGATAGACGCAGATCCAATGAGATCATTGAAGATTTTATGCTTGCTGCAAATGAGACGATTGCTGAGGATTATTTCTGGCAGGATATACCATTTGAGTACAGAGTCCATGAGACACCTGATGCAGACAGGGTTGAGCAGCTGGCGCTCCTTATAAGTAATTTTGGAATGTACTTTAAGGCATCAAAGGAGAATATACATCCGAAAGAATTCCAGAAGCTGCTTGACAGGATAAAGGGTGAGCCTTATGAGAATCTTGTGAGCAGGATGGCGCTGAGGACCATGAAACAGGCGAAGTATTCAACGGAGTGCACAGGACATTTTGGACTTTCGTGTAAGTATTACTGTCATTTTACTTCTCCTATAAGGAGATATCCAGATCTGCAGATACATCGTATAATAAAGGAAAATATACATGGCAGACTTGACTCGAGGAGAATAGAACATTACAGCATGATACTTGACAGGGTGGCTGATGACAATTCGCGCAAGGAGAGAAGAGCTGAGGAAGCTGAGCGTGATGTGGAGAAGCTCAAGAAGGTGGAATATATGTCAGCTCACATTGGCGAGGTCTATGACGGATTTGTCTCAGGAGTTACAAACCGGGGAATGTTCGTGGAACTGCCGAATACGGTGGAAGGCTTTGTGAACGTGGCAGATATGCGCGACGATTATTACTATTTTTCTCAGGAAGATTATGCTATGATAGGTGAGGACACGGGCAAACAATATGCCATCGGTGATCCTATACAGATAAAGGTGAAGAATACAGACAAGATGACGAAGTCGATAGATTTCAGTATTGTATATAAAGGAGAGGATACATTTGTCAAAGGAAAGAGGAAACACTCTCATCGCAAATAACAAAAAGGCATATCACGAGTATTTTATAGAAGAGAAGTTTGAGGCCGGAATAGAGCTTGTGGGAACCGAGGTAAAGTCCATAAGACAGGGACACTGCAGTATCAAGGAAGCATTTGTCGGAATAGACCACGGCGAGGTGTATGTGTACAGAATGAATATCAACCCATATGAGAGGGGGAATATATTCAATAAAGATCCGCTCAGGACGAGAAAGTTGCTGCTCCACAGGTACGAGATCAACAAGCTCATCGGACAGCAGAAGGTGAAGGGTTATACCATTATGCCGCTCAAGGTATATATCAGAGATGGACTTGTCAAGATGGAGATAGGTCTGGCAAGAGGTAAGAAGCTCTACGACAAACGTGAGGATATCGCCAAGAAGGATATGAAGCGCGAGATGGAGAGAGATCTTAAGAGCAGGAGCAAGGACTTCTGATCGTGAGCGTTTGTGGAATTTCTGTGAAATCAAACTTATTATTGGAATTATAATGCAGCTTGTGTTATACTAGCAAGGTGTTGAATAAGATAAGCTGGTTCAGATATAATGTGTGTATCGGAATCAAATAAACGATAGTCTGGAGAAGGGCGTTATGAGTCAGAGTAAAGTAGATAAGAAGAAATATGAGAAAAAGCACCGCAAGGAGATACTTAGGAAGCAGAAGATCAAGAAGATTATTGCTATAACAGTTACGATCGTTGTTATCGCTGCTATAGTTGGAAGCGTTGCGGGTGTGAAGATATATAAGGCGATACCTAAGTATGTTGATGCTTCAGGCTTGTCAGAATATGTAGACAAGACTTGGAAGGACAGCGGTTATGACACTCTGTTTTCTGCTACAGCTTCCGATGCTGAGGACACAGCAGACACAACTGAAAATGCAGAAGATACAGCAGAGGCGACAGATGCAGAGGAAGATACAACTGCTGACGCTGAGTAAGAGCATCTGATAAATTAAGATATATAGGCACAGGTATTATTTTGATATTTGCTGCATATATTATAAATGATTGGTTATCACTGATCTATGATCAGGGGTTGACTGGTTTCGACAGGGGTTTTGAAGCTATGGAAGCCATCCGTGGACCAGAGCCACGCTAAAAGCTGGAAAAAAAATAAACGCTAACGATAATTTAGCATACGCTGCCTAAGGGCAGTCGTCATCCTTTAGGAACGCCGAGCCTTTAGGAATGGCGTCGATTTTCGGCAAACTCCTGCATCTAAGCTTTGCGATGTAGGAAAATCCATGAAGCTACTAAGGTCTATAGCATGTTAGTGGGCGATAGGCTGAGGGAATGTTAAAGCACTGACTGTGATGGAAGAAACTGTAGTGAATGAGCTTTTGGACGCGGGTTCGACTCCCGCCAGCTCCACTATTTTTCATAAGGAGGGGCCCGCCGTAGGTGGGAGGAATCCTTGTGAAGCACGCAGACGCCTGCGAACGAAGTTCGCCTTCTAATGCGTCTGCTCCACTTGACTGAATTAAGTCGAACAAGATATTTAATGCAACAGGGCATATAGAAATCAATCTATATGCCCTGTTTGCTAAAAAACGGATAAAATCCGAAAATTCTTCTTGCATCTACAATTTCAGTATGTTATATTAAATGAGTTGTGAAAAGAGTGATGGTCCTCTGTGCCCATATATCCGGTGGATATGGTAGTAAGAACATCAGAATATTAAGGAGGAACACAATGAACGATTACATTAAGAATCTTGAAGCTTCACAGATGAAGGAGAGCGTTGATGAGTTCAACGTAGGAGACACTGTTAAGGTACACAACAGAATCAAAGAGGGTAACAAGGAGAGAATCCAGATCTTCGAGGGTACTGTAGTAAAGAGACAGGGCGGAAGCAACAGAGAGACATTCACAGTTAGAAAGATCTCTAGCGGATGCGGTGTTGAGAAGACATGGCCTGTACACTCACCTTTCGTTGAGAAGATTGAAGTTGTAAGAAAAGGTAAAGTTAGAAGAGCTAAGATTTACTACTTACGTTCAAGAGTTGGTAAGGCAGCAAAGGTTAAGGAGCTTGTTAAATAATAAAGCTTGTAACATGAAAGTAAAAGTGGCTGGAGTATTTCTAATACATTTCTACTCCAGCCATTTTTAGAATGGATGAAATGAACTGAACAAATATATTGATGATTGAAGGATAGAATTCATGAGTGAGAGATATGACAGACTCCGAAGGATAAGGAGAGAAAAAAGGCGTCAGAGAAGACAACAGAGATCATTGAAAAAGACTATGAAGAGCGCACTTGGCTGGTTCATATCGATACTGACAGCGGCTATACTTGGTTATGGTTTTGTTGCATTTGGATTCCAGACGGTATATATGGTAGGACCATCCATGGAGCCAACACTGACGGATGGAGAATCGTATCTGGTCAATAAGGCTGTTTATCTGGTGACATCCCCGGAAAGATACGATGTGGTAGCGTATCGTATAGTTGAGAATCAGGACGAATACTATTCCATCAAGAGAGTGGTAGGCCTGCCGGGTGAGACTGTGCTTATCCAGAATGGTCAGGTATATATAAATGGCAATCCGCTTGCAGATTATCCCGTCGACTGTGAGATAAAAACAGCCGGAATAGCGGAATCTGCGATCACACTTGGAGAGAATGAATACTTCCTGCTCGGAGACAATCCGGACAACAGCCAGGATTCAAGATTTCAGGCGGCTGGCAATGTGCAAAAGAGCGAGATGCTGGGCAGAGTAAAGATAAAATAGAGGTAGAGATATGAATATACAGTGGTATCCCGGACATATGACAAAAGCAAGACGAATGATGCAGGAGGATATAAAACTTATAGATATCGTCATAGAGCTGGTGGATTCAAGAATCCCATTCAGTAGTAAGAATCCTGATATAGACGAGCTTGCAAAGAACAAATACAGACTCATACTCCTCAACAAATCAGATCTTGCGGATGATGCAGTCACAACAAAGTGGGAAAACTATTATAAGAATAAAGACTTTGCCGTTGCAAAGATAAATGCCCGTGACGGTATGGGGATGAAGAGTATCAACAATATCGTGCAGGAGGCCTGCAAAGAGAAGATAGAGAGGGATAGAAAAAGGGGAATCATAAACCGTCCGATAAGGGCGATGATAGTCGGCATCCCGAATGTCGGCAAATCCACGTTTATCAATTCCTATGCGAGAAAGGCCTGCACCAAGGTTGGAAATAAGCCTGGTGTCACAAAAGGCAAGCAGTGGATAAGACTTGGAAAGAATATTGAGCTTTTGGACACTCCCGGTATTTTATGGCCGAAATTCGATGATGAGGCCGTTGGTCTCAGACTTGCGTTCATAGGTTCGATCAATGATGAGATACTCAGCATAACGGATATAGCGGTTGAATTAATTAAATTTTTACAGGCAAACTATTGTAATACCCTTGTTCAAAGGTATAATATTGAAAGTGTTGATGATCCTGTACAGATGCTGACAGGTATCGCAGAGAAGAGACAATGCATTAAGAAGGGCGGGGAGCTCGATTATGACAAGGCTGCGGCTCTGCTGATCGATGATTTCAGATCGGGAAAGCTGGGGCGTATTACATTGGAGACCCCGAAGGAAGACTAGATGAGTGAAGAAAACAAGAATGTTGCTGATGCGTTAAACGATATATTTGAGGATGACCCTGCGAAGAAGGAAAGGGACAAAGAGATCGCCAAATATGAGAAGAAGCGTCAGAAAGCGATAGATAAAGAACAGAAGAAGGTTGCAAAAAAGGCTGCGAAGGAAGCAAAGGAAGCTGAAAAGAAAACTGCCGACGATGAGCAGGAAAATAAGGAGAAGTCCTCCTGGTCCTGGGACAAAGCAGTCGCTGAGAGTTCGGCTGATGCAAAGGCGGAGACAGCAGATAAATCGGAAGAAGCATCTCAGAAGGAGACATCGGAAGAAGCTGCAGGAGCAGCTAAATCTGAGAGCTCAGATAAAACTGCAGAAGCGGTTAATACAGACTCTTCTGAAGAAGTGTACAATGAGGATGGAGAACTCGACGAGAAGGCTTTAAAGAAGCAGCTCAGGAAAGAGAAGAAAGAGGCAAAAAAGAAAGAAAAGGCCGAAAAGGAAGTCAATATTGTCAAGGATCTCATATTTCTGTGTATTTATATAATAATAGTAATTGGCATATGCTGGGCTGTGCTCACATTTGTCGGACAGCGAACAGAGGTCAGTGGAGAGTCCATGAGCAATACTCTTCACAGCGGAGATACATTATGGATCGACAAGCTTGAGTATGAATTTGGCTCGCCGAAGAGATTTGATGTGGTTGTATTCCCGTATGGAGACGATGATGAGACCTTCTTCATCAAGCGTATAATCGGACTTCCGGGTGAGACAGTGTATATAGACGAAGATGGTGTTATCTATATAAATGACGAGCCTCTGGAGGGCGATGTGTATGGCAGAGAGGCCATAGCCAGCGACAAGCGCGGAGTTGCAGCCGAGGAGATCACACTGGGTGATGACGAGTACTTTGTTCTGGGAGATAACAGAAACAACAGCCGTGACAGCCGTGTGGAGGATGTTGGCAATATACACAAGAAAGACATCATCGGCAGGGCTGTATTCAGATTTACAGGCGGTTTTGGCAAGATAGAATAGGATAAGATATCAGGGGCTGTTGCCTAAAAAGTGGCAATGGTCCTTGTTTTTAGGTGGAGGACATATGGAAAGTATAGCGGAGATAAAAAAAGTATTTGCTGATGCTGATATAAGTGAATATTCGGGGCTTATCGAGAAGTATGGCGACGATGAGAGAGATGGGGTAAAGAAGATCATAGCGTCCGCTCAGAAAAAGATCAATGCTCTTGAAAAGGAAAAAGCCCGCAGCTATAAAATGTTTGAATTTGAGAGAAAATACGCTGATAAGGGATATATATGTGGTATAGATGAGGTCGGAAGAGGCCCGCTTGCAGGCCCTGTAGTGGCTGCTGCAGTCATTCTTCCAAAGGACTGTGATATTTTATACCTCAACGACTCCAAGCAGCTCACACCGAAGAAGAGGGAGGCTCTATACGATGAGATCATGGCGAAGGCTGTAGCTGTAGGCGTGGGTATGGCAAACGAGAAAGTAATTGACGAGATAAATGTTCTCAATGCAGATTACGAGGCGATGAAGCAGGCTATATCGAAGCTTCAGGTTAAACCACAGCTCCTGTTAAACGATGCGGTTAATATTCCGGGTGTTGATATCGAGCAGGTAGGCATAATAAAAGGTGATACGCTGTCTGCGTCGATTGCGGCAGCAAGTATAATTGCAAAGGTTACAAGGGACAGGCTTATGGTTGAGTATGACAGTCTGTATCCGGGTTATGGATTTGCAAAAAACATGGGATATGGTACGGCAGAGCACATTGATGCGCTCAAGAAGATCGGTCCGTGCGCAATACACAGAAGGACGTTTATCAAGAACTTTGTATAACAATTGTTCATCACACATATATTCATGGAAAGGTGAAATGATGTATAACAGCAGAGCAACCGGTAATGAAAAGGAAGCTTTAGCTGCTGATCATCTGGCTGGCAGGGGCTATGAGATCCTGTGCAGGAATTTCAGGGTGGCCAGCGGTGAGATAGATATAGTGGCAAAACACGATGGATATATAGTGTTTATCGAGGTGAAGTATAGGTCCGGAGTACATAAGGGCTTGCCGGAGGAGGCTGTCGATGTGCGCAAGCAGAGACAGATATGTAGGACTGCATTATTCTTCCTGAACAAATATGGATATGGAATGGACACCCCGGTTAGATTTGATGTGATAACCATACTTGGTGAGGATATACATCATATAGAAAATGCATTTGAGTATTCGGGATATTGATAGGATGGCGGATATGGATATAAAGTATATTAGGAAAGACAATTCAACACATGTCCACACGGTGGATGGCGTGGATTATATATCATTTGACAAATTGGACAGAGCCGGAGTTGTAAATGCATTCTCCACCAGGATCGGCGGAGTGAGTGAGGGATATCTGGGTTCCATGAACCTGAGCTTCCACAGAGGCGATGATGCGGATCTGGTAATGGAGAATCACCGCAGATTTGCCACTGCAGTGGGGTATGATTACGAAAAGCTTGTGTTCTCAGATCAGGTGCATAAGACAGACATATATAAAGTTACAGAGAAGGATGCCGGAAAGGGAATAATCAGAGAGTCGGATATTCTGGAGATCGATGGACTTATGACGGATGTTCCGGGGATACCACTTATGACATTTTATGCGGACTGTGTCCCTGTATTGTTCTATGATCCGGTGAAAAAGGTTGTTGCGGCGAATCACTCTGGGTGGAAGGGAACCGTCAGCAAGATAAGCGGACATATGATAAACAGATTGAAGTCTGAATATGGAACATCTCCAGAGAATCTCATTTGCGCCATAGGACCTTCTATATGCAAGAATTGCTATGAGGTGAGTGAAGATGTAGCTGAACGCTTTATGGCGGCATATACGGAAGCAGAGACGGCTCAGATCGTATTTAGCAAGGGTAATGGCAAATATCTGCTTGATCTCCACAAGGCCAACTATTACAATCTTGTTGATTCAGGTGTAAAACCTGAGAATATTGACGTGACAAATATATGTACATGCTGTAACAGCGAATGGCTTTTTTCACACAGGGCGAGCAAAGGCCTGCGGGGTAATCTTGCAGCGGTGATCATGCTCCCTGAATTATAGGGCGTTATTCATTTGCTGCAGCTTTTGATCCGTAGACAATTAATATAAAAGAGGAAATTATGGAACATATTGTAAAGGAAATACTTGAGGGAAGTATAGCCCAGGAGATGGAGATCGAACCGGGAGATAATATTCTGGCGGTCAATGACCATCCTATAGAGGATATATTTGACTATCAGTATCTCATAAATGACGAATATATAGAACTTCTCGTGAGGAAGTCTGACGGCGAGGAGTGGCTTCTGGAGATAGATAAGGATTATGACGAGGATCTAGGGATTGTTTTTGAAAATTCCCTGATGGATAATTACAAGTCTTGCTATAACAAGTGCATATTCTGCTTTATCGATCAGAACCCGAAAGGTATGAGAGACACTATATATTTCAAGGACGATGATTCCAGACTGTCATTTCTTCAGGGAAATTATATTACCCTTACTAATATGAAGGAAAAGGATATTGACAGAATAATCAATTATCACCTTGCTCCGATAAATATATCGGTGCACACTACCAATCCCAAGCTGCGCTGCAGTATGCTGAACAACAGATTTGCCGGTGCCATACTTGACTATATAAGGAAATTTTATGAAGCTGGTATTCCTATGAATGGACAGATAGTTCTGTGCAAGGGGATAAATGATGGGGAGGAATTGTGGCGTACGATCTCTGATCTTATGGAGTTTGTTCCTGTTATGGAGAGCTTATCCGTGGTCCCTGTCGGTTTGTCAGATTACAGAGATGGCTTGTTCCATCTTGAACCGTTCAACAGAGAGGACGCCTGCGAGGTTATTGATATAATAGAACATTTTCAGAAAAAGGCATTTGAAAAGCATGGCACACATTTTGTCCAGGCAAGTGATGAATGGTATATAAATGCTGGCAGGGATTTCCCTGAGGCTGACAGGTATGATGGCTTTATCCAGCTTGAAAATGGTGTGGGCATGGTGAGACTGCTCATAGATGAGTTTGATGAAGAGTGGAGCTGCGTAGAGGGCGATGACAGAGAGTATGAGGTGTCCATGGTTACTGGAGTGCTCGTATATGATTCCATAAAGCTCCTTGCTAACAGGATCCCTGAGAAGTTCCCTAATGTGAAGGTGCATCTGTATAAGATCATTAATGATTTTTTTGGACATAGAATAACCGTGACAGGATTGCTTACGGGTGGAGATATAAGAAAGCAGCTCACAGGAAAGCCTCTTGGGCAGCGACTTATACTGCCTTCCAATACTCTTATGGCGGATGAGCCAAAATTCCTTGATGATGTGACGCTTGCAGAGCTCACAGATGCTTTACAAGTCGATGTTTGTATTGTAGAATCAAGTGGTGCTGATTTTATTCATGCAGTAATTGGCGATGATATGTAATTAATTATATATGGAGGAAGATAGAATGAGTAAACCTATAGTTGCCATAGTGGGCAGACCCAATGTAGGTAAATCAACTCTGTTCAATGTGCTTGCCGGAGAAAAGATATCCATAGTTCAGGATACACCGGGAGTTACGCGAGACAGAATTTATGCTGATATCAACTGGCTGGATTACAATTTCACTCTGATAGACACAGGAGGAATTGAGCCGGAGTCAGACAATATTATACTTAAGAGCATGAGAGAACAGGCAGAGATAGCCATAGAGACAGCGGACGTCATCCTGTTCATGACGGATGTCAGACAGGGAATGGTTGATGATGATGCCAAGGTTGCCGATATGCTCAGAAGATCCAAGAAACCTATAGTTCTCGTTGTCAACAAGGTAGACAGCTTTGAAAAGTTCATGCCGGATGTGTATGAGTTCTATAATCTTGGACTTGGAGATCCACATCCTATATCAGGTTCATCCAGACTTGGAATAGGAGATATGCTCGATGAGGTGGTATCACACTTCAATGAGTCTGCAAAGGATGACACGGAGGATGAGAGACCTAGAATCGCCATCATAGGAAAGCCAAACGTAGGAAAATCTTCTATAATTAATAAGCTTCTCGGTGAGGACAGGGTTATTGTATCAGATATAGCCGGAACCACAAGAGATGCCGTGGATACAGAGATCGTCAGAAATGGCAGAGAATATGTATTCATAGACACAGCGGGACTCAGACGAAAGAGCAAGATTAAAGAGGATATAGAGAGATACAGTATCATAAGAACAGTATCAGCGGTTGAGAGATGTAATGTTGCAGTCCTCGTAATAGACGCAACGGAGGGAATAACCGATCAGGATGCCAAGATCGCGGGAATCGCACATGATCGTGGCAAGGGAATGATAATAGCTGTGAACAAATGGGATGCTATCGAGAAGAATGACAAGACCATATATAAGTTTACAGAGGAGATCAGAAACAAGCTTTCATACATGCCGTATGCGGAGCTGCTCTTCATATCAGCCCAGACCGGACAGAGACTTCCAAAGCTGTTCGAGACCATAGATGCTGTTATAGAGAATCATTCACTCCGCATAGCTACTGGTGTTCTGAATGAGATTATGAGTGAGGCGGTTGCTATGCAGCAGCCACCATCAGATAAGGGTAAGAGACTTAAGCTCTATTATATTACCCAGGTGTCAGTTAAACCTCCTACATTTGTCATATTTGTAAATGACAAGGAGCTTATGCATTTCTCATATACACGTTATATAGAGAACAGGATAAGAGAATCCTTTGGATTCAGAGGTACACCTCTAAAATTCATAATCAGGGAGAGGAAAGAGAAGTAGTCATGGAGATGTTGATTAGGGCTATATGTCTGGTTGGGGGCTATGGAGTAGGACTCATTCAGACAGCGTATATTTACGGCAGGATAAAAGGTGTTGATATAAGAAAGTATGGAAGTGGAAATGCGGGAACGACAAATGCACTGAGAGTTCTTGGAAAGAAAGCTGGACTGATAGTTTTCCTGGGGGATTTCCTCAAAGGAATAATCGCCTGCTCACTGACACATATCATACTTGGCCAGCTAGGTATAGGTAATGCATACATGTTCGTACTGTATACAGGACTTGGAGTTGTGCTTGGTCATAACTTCCCATTCTATATGCAGTTCAAGGGCGGCAAGGGAATTGCTGCCAGCGGCGGAATGATAGTAGGTCTGTGGGACTGGAGATTGGTAGTGATACTCCTTGCAGCGTTCGTTATAAGTGTTGTGATAACAAGATATGTATCGGTTGGATCACTTACGATCATGATCGGATTCTTCATATTATACACAGTATTTGCAATTCATGGAGATTATAATTTCACATCGAATGCAAAAATGATCGAAGGAATAATCATGGCGGGAATCATAGCCGGAATGGCCGTGATAAGACATTGGCAGAATATCAAGAGACTGATAGCGGGAACGGAGAATAAGTTGTCGTTTGGTTCTAAGAAGGCTTGATGGAAAGCGGAAGCGAATAGAGAGTTATTGAATCCCCTCCTTACTGGATAAAACAGGAAGGAGGGGATTTTTTGTAGTGAGCAACGTTTTATAGATGTCTGGATAAAACAAAATCAGATAACATAATGAGTATACATAAAACCGAGATTATGGTTATGTGATATTTATACGCAGTGAAATGTGTATTAAAAACTGTTGATTAGAATAATGTGAGTTTACATAACTAGCCCAAAATCTAAAAATACAGTAAAAATTTGCAAAAACATCCATGTATTGTCACTATAGACTGGATTAAATGATGAAAAAAAGTTAAAATAGAAAAAAATGATTCAAGGATTGAAAAAAGAAATATAAATATTTTGGAGGTATTTTACGATGAAAATAGGTGTTCTCGGAGCAGGTGGATGGGGTTCTGCACTTGCTAATCTGCTGGCAGGAAATGGACACGAGGTTATAGTGTGGTCTATAGATGAGAGAGAGGTTGCCATGCTCAAGGAATTTCATGAGCAGAGAGACAGACTTCCGGGCGTTATACTTAACAGCAGTATTGAATATACAACAGATGCGTCAAAGGCTGTTATTGGTCAGAAGATGATAGTGTGCGCAGTGCCTTCTCCGTTTGTCAGAAGCACAGCAAAGAACATCGCTGACAAGGTGAGCAACGGACAGCTTATCGTGAATGTCAGCAAGGGAATAGAAGAGTCCACACTCAAGGCTCTCGTGGAGATCATTGAGGAAGAAATCCCACAGGCTAAGGTGGCTGTCCTTTCGGGTCCGTCACATGCAGAGGAAGTAGGCCGCGGAATACCTACAACGGTAGTTGCCGGTGCCCGTGATATAGAGATTGCAAAGACGATCCAGAACGCATTTATGAACGATTATTTCAGGGTATATACAAGCACTGATGTGACTGGTATTGAGCTGGGTGGTTCAGTGAAGAATGTAATAGCTCTGGCAGCCGGAATATCAGATGGACTTGGACTTGGCGACAACACGAAGGCTGCTCTTATGACCAGAGGAATGGCGGAGATCATGAGACTTGGACTTGCCATGGGCGCAGATGTCAAGACGCTGTCAGGACTTTCAGGAATGGGAGATCTTATAGTTACATGTACATCCAAGCACAGCCGTAACAGGAATGCCGGATATCTCATCGGTCAGGGTAAGACCTATGAGGAAGCTATGGCGGAGGTCAAGATGGTTGTTGAGGGTGTTTATTCTGCCAAGGCAACACTGGCACTTGCCAGGGAGCATGGGGTTGAGATGCCTATCGTTGAAGCAGTCAATAACGTATTATTTAATGGCATGACGGCAAAAGAGGCTCTCACAGAGCTTCTCAACAGAGACAGAAAGAGTGAATTGTAATCGATTATATTTTATATGTTTGATATATTTCGATAGATTATGCTGCCGAAGAATAGTAGTACAAAATCACCTAATAATTAAACGATAAAGTAAATGTGAACAAAAAAGCAACAGAAAACTGTTCTTTTTGTTCACAAACTGTTTACAATTACCATGTGTTATGATAAATTTAAAGCAAGTGTGTAAGTCGAAAAATAATTAGAAAAGAGGTATTACAATGGCAAAAACTACGAAAAAGCTTATAGCACTGCTGCTGGCGGTAGTTATGATAACTACGTTGATTTCGCCTTCTAATTATAGTTGGTCCAATGCGGCCGAGACGAGAGGGGGAGACGCATACGCCACGGCTACTGATTCGATAGCAATGCTGTCGAGTGCAGCAGTAACCGGAAATCTTGAAGATTATATTACTGGAGCTACGATTGCTGATAAAGCAGGTAATATATATGGTAGCAGTTCCAGACCGTCCACAACGCCGCTTCCTGTAGATCCAAATGATCCTACAAAAGCCGGTGTAGATATCCAGATGTCTATGGATATAGTGTTTCCGGAAAATGTTGTTAATAGCATAGTGGAGTCTGGTGAAGATGCAACATTTACTTATACGATGCCGGATACCATAAAGTTTAATTCCGATATTCTGAATGAGAATATAACTGATGGAAGTGGTAACAGGATCGGTTCGTATTCAGTTGTGAACGGAGTCCTTACTGCGACGATCGATCATACAGCACTCGAGGGGGGAGCCCAGCTCAAGGCTTTCTTCAAGGCGTGGATCGATATGGATCTCACAAAGTACAATGAGAAAAACCAGGTCGAGAACAAATTCACAAGCACTGTGATTGTGACTGTGGATGTGGATTTCAAGCCTGATGTGGATGTGAAGAAGACCGCATCCGAGGGTAGAGTTACAGATCCTAAGGATGGATATGTATACTTTGACTATACCGTAGAAGTTTCATCCAATCATGGAAGTGCCAGTGAGGATCTGAACTTTAGTGATGTTATAGCCAACGACATAGCAGGTGTCATACCTGAAGTTACAGATATAAAGGTGATCAAGTCTGACAACACAGACTGCAGCTCATCACTCACATATAACAGTAGTACCTCTAGTATAGAAGGAACTCTTCCTGCACTCGGAGCAAAGGAGTCATATAAGATAACCTATACAGTAAAGAGTAAAGTCGATGATCTTTCTCAGGACGTGATCAATCTGAACCAGAGCAATATTGCAGAGGCTAAGAATTCAAAGGTTGATGATAAGGATCAGACCAACAAGGGCTACAAATATGTGAAGGATGGTGCCACAGATCTCAAGGTTACAAAATCCTCAGATGGTGTGAGCATTGATCCTGACGATCACAAGATAGTTTACAAATACAAGGTTATAGTAAGTTCTGAGTATGGAAGCGATGGTGATATTACACTTGATGATATTCTTGCAAATGAACTTGACTCAAAACTTGGATCTGATGCCAAGAGAACAGTACAGAATGTTACATGCAAGCTCAAGGACAGCAACGGACAGTACACGGATGTCACAGCAAATGGATATGTGACTCCTGCAACAGGAACCATAGGAAATGGTGAAACAGTTATAAATGGAAAGCTTCCGAAGCTTGACGCTAATTCACAGTATGAGATCACATACGAGGTTATTGTCTCAGATATTGCCGATGACATCGGAAGCATAAATGTACACAATAAGAATTGTGTAGACGTGTCAGATGATTCACATGACGAGCATACTGATAACGACAGCAGTACATGGTACAATGCCGGCAAGTCTACAGCATCCATAAGTAAGACCGGTTCACTGTCAGGTGACAAGTCAACCATAACATGGACAGTAACCGTGAATGCGGATAAGAAGAAGAATCTGACAGGAATGTCAGTATCGGATATACTCACAAAGAATGGGACAGAGCTCACAGACGAAAAGACGTGCAGCGTATCCATAAATGACACAGATGTTTCAACCACTATCAATCTTCCTGCAAGCTTTGTGGAAGAGAATGGTAAACTTTATTTGACGGATGGAACTTCAAGGGTTGATGTGACAGAGAACAAATCCAAGATCGTGTTCACCTACACAACAGATTCATCCAAGCTTGATAAGCTGACTGATGTTTATAAGAATGTAGCGACAATAGAGAAGAACGGAGTTACGGACAGCGCCGAGGCGACTGTAGAGGTGGCCGGTGATTCAGTAAAGAAGGAATTCGTATCAGAGACGGAGAACGATGATACATATACCCTTGCATGGAAGTCTACAATATCTGGCGTTGACAAGCTCAATGCGAATGATACATATACTGACTCTGTAACATATGATAATGGAGCACTTCCAAAGCATTACTTTACGGCAGATCAGATAAACGGACTTACAATAGCTGGCCTCACAGAGGGAGTTGACTACAAGGTAAAGGTAACATACGCTGACTTCTCAAATGTATGGGCACCAACGCTTTCAACTATTGACAGCGTTGCAGATGTTCCGGCATCATCTGATAACTACATAATAGGATATACAATAGAATTCCTCAGAGATATAACAGGCACGGAGGAGACCCCGATAGATTATGTTATCACATATAATACGACAGTAAAGTCTGACAGCAAGTATACGGCAGTCAACAAGGGTACTCTTACTATTGATGGTTCATCCAAGACATCACAGGATTCACATCCTGTATCTGGAATAACGAAGGGGTCTGTTGTAGAGAAGTACAGCTACACTAATGGTACTGATGAGAAAGAAAGCATTGTAGTATATGACAAGGCTAACAATGTGTTCGTATATAAGGTAGTTCTCAACGGTGACTTTGCGTATGGAGATGGAGACAGACTTTCCTTTACAGATACACTTCCTGCAGGAACTGAGCTCGATACTACATACCTTAAGAGTGATATGCTTCCAGAGGGTGTAGGAGAGACTATTGGCCATGCTGGAATATATTTTGTTTCTTATTATGCAGATAATAAGACGAGACCTCAGATAGGTGCAAATAATTATATAGAGAACTTTAATGTGGCAAGCAACAGTATTAGTTTTGACATAAAGTCACTTGAGTTTTATACCAGAAATGTCAAGGTTGTTGTCTACTATGCAGTCAAGGTCACAAAGGATATATCATCCGTTGTTGGTGGCAGTGACGTGGAATTCACCAACAATTGTTCGGCAACAGTTGTCAGAACCGACGGTTCAACTAAGACCAAGGATGACAGCGCAAAGGTTACTGTGACTGGACCGAATATTACCAAAACTGCAGGAAACTATGATAATGACACCAACAGTATTGAATATACTGTGCATATCAATGAGAAGGGTGAGGCTCTTGGCAATACAGGATCCATAACTGTAGTTGACAAGTATGACTACAGCAATGCGGATGCAGTAAAGAGAGTATTTATCAAGGATGGTTCGTTTAAGCTTCTGTACGCAGATACAGGCGCTGAAGTTCCGGCGGACAAATACAGCTATACATATGCAGATGATACGACAGCTAAGATGTCTACACTGACACTCACCATGCCGGATGAGACAAAGTTTATTCTGAAGTATACATATACTCTTGTATATACAGGTAAGCTTACAGCGGATGTTAAGAACAGCGTTGGTATTCTTGGATCTACAAGTTCGGCAGATTCGTCATCAACGGACACGAACATCAATGATCAGGATTCATCAATGGGAACTGATACAGAGCAGTTTAATCTTTCGATAATAAAAACTGACTCTATAATGACAGGAATCAAGCTTGCTGGTGCGAAGTTTGCGCTTTACAGATATGGTGATCCAAACAACAGTGCAGACACTAACTGGAATCTCATGGTACCTGGAAGCGATGAGGAAAGAGTAACTAACGAACAGGGAAGACTTACATTATCAAGTTTGTATTATAATTACTATTACAAGCTTATAGAGGTGGAAGCACCAGAGGGTTATGAGAAGCTCACAGATCCTATATACATATATGAGAACAATATCTCATCCAGCCTGACAGGACCGAAACCTGCTGAGGTGACAACTGATTCTATCTCAGACATAGTCCTTGACAGCAAAGGTTCACAGGATTATACACTGCCAGTAGATAACACTCCTGAGAACAGAAAGATAACTGTTAAAAAGGTATGGAAGGATGCTGCAGGTGGAACACTGAAGGATATTCCGGTTGACAGTATAACAGTTAAGATCTATGCATCAACTAATCCATCAAGTTACGACAAGAACACAGATCCTGTTGTAAAGACAATTACCTTAAATAGTGCAAATAAGTGGACAAGCGATGAGATAGAGCTTAAAGTAGCTGATGCAAATGGCAACTACCTCTACTACTTTGCAGAAGAGGATTTCGATAATGCTGATTACCAGGTCACAATAAGTAATAATGGAACAGCAACCGGAACGATCACCATCACGAACACCAACACAAAGGTGACAAATGAGACGATCGATATTCCTGTAACCAAGAAGTGGGATGACAGCGACAACATTCTGTCAGCAAGACCAAAGAACATCAAAGTTACACTTGCCACAGAGGATGCGGCGGGCAATATAACAAAGATCGTTGACAAGACACTTACACTCAATGATTCAAATAACTGGAGTGGAACATTTACAGATCTTGATAAGAAGGATGCCGATGGCAATCTTATCAACTACACTGTAGATGAGGATGACGTAGAAGGATATACAAGCGATGTTCAGCTCACAAAGGATGAGAACGATGTAGTTACCGCTGCAACGATCACAAACAAGCTGAATGTTGGAAGCCTTGTTATCACGAAGTTCTTCAGCGGAGACCTCGATGATACAAATCTTACAGATGCACAGAAGAAGCAGATCACATTTACAATATCAGGCCCTGAGGGATACAAGGGACCTACAATCGTAACATATGATCAGTTTTACTTAGGAAGCTACGTTATCAATAATGCTCCATATGGAAAATACACTGTAACAGAGACAAGTGCAGCGTTTGATGGATATACACATAAAGTTACATATACTGTAGGTTCATCAACAGGCAATACGGCTGCGGATGTTGTTATTTCATCATCGTCATCATCACTTGTGACTGTGGCGAATGAATACAAGGCATTTATCACGGTAAGTGGAACCAAGGTTTGGGATGACAATAATAATCAGGATGGCAAGAGAGCTGAGGATATTAAAGTCCGTCTTATGAATGGAACGACTGAGGTCGCAAGTAAGACGGTTACCCCTGATGCGTCAGGTAACTGGAATTTCAGCTTTGCTGATCTTCCAAAGTACGATGATAACGGCAATGAGATAGCTTATACCGTTAAAGAGGATGCGGTTGCGGGTTATGATACCAAGATAATCGGCGACGTGAAGACTGGATTTGTCATCACCAACAGTCATACACCTGAGACAATTGATATCAGCGGAACAAAGACATGGAATGATGCAGATAATCAGGACGGAAAGAGAGCTTCTGAGATTACAGTAAGACTTCTTGCAAATGGCAATGAGGTTGCTTCAAAGAAGGTTTCAAAGAATGATAACTGGAAGTACAGTTTCACAGATCTTCCTAAGTATGACAACGGATCAGAGATCATGTATACAATAACAGAGGATGCTGTTAAAGATTATACAACTTTGATAGATGGATATAACATCACCAACAGCTACACACCTGGTAAGACAAGCATTTCAGTGACAAAGGTTTGGGATGATAACAATAATCAGGATGGCAAGAGAGAAACCAGTGTTAAGGTCAAGCTCCTTGCTGATGGATCAGATGTTGCAGATTCAGAAGTAACACTGAATGCCGATAACAACTGGACAAACACATGGAACGATATTCCACTTAAGTCCGGCGGTAAGGATATAACATATACTGTTGAAGAGACAAGCAATGTGCCAGGATATAAGGCTGAAGTTACAGGAGATGTCAAGACAGGTTTCACTGTTACCAATAGTCATACACCTGAGACGATAGATATCGATGGAATAAAGACCTGGAATGATGCAAATGATCAGGATGGTAAGAGACCTAAGAGCATCACAGTAAATCTCCTTGCAAATGGTCAGACTTACAAGACAAAGACTGTTACAGAGGCAGAAGGTTGGAAGTACAGCTTTACAGGTCTTCCAAAGTACAGCAATGGTCAGGAGATAAAGTATACCATCACAGAGGACAGTGTGGAGGGATATACAGCAGCTCCAAATGGTTATGATATTACAAACACACATGTTCCAGAGACTACAGATGTCAATGTCACGAAGATCTGGGATGACGCTGGAAATCAGGACGGCAAGAGGGCAAAAGAAATCACTGTCAAATTATTTGCTGATGGCACAGAGGTTGCCGGTTCAGAGGTAACTCTTAAAGAGGACAACAACTGGACGTATACATGGAAAGATCTTGCAGTTTATAAGAACGGTACAGCTATAGGTTATACAGTAGATGAGACAGCTACAGTAACCGGATATACGAAGAAGGTCACGGGTGATGCCAAGACAGGATTTGTAATAACCAACAGCTACACACCAGAGACCATCAATATAGCTGGTACAAAGACATGGGATGATGCAAACAATCAGGACAGAAAGAGACCTACGAGTGTAAAGGTTCAGCTGCTTGCGAACGGAATAGCAGTAGATGGCTCAGAGACTATATTAAGAGCAGATAACAACTGGACACATACATGGACAGATCTTGATGTGAACAAGGATGGAGCTGCGATAGCTTACACTGTAGAAGAAACAGATATTACTGAAGGATATACTCCAGTAATAACCGGAGATATGACAACAGGATACACAGTTACGAACAGCTACACACCAGAGACGACATCAGTAAAGGGCGTTAAGATCTGGGACGACGGTGAGAATCAGGATGGTATCAGACCTCCAAGTATCACAGTCAACCTGATTGCAAACGGAACAAAGATCAAGAGTCTTGAAGTCACAGCAGCAAATGACTGGAAGTTTAGTTTTACAGACCTTCCTAAATATGCAGATGGATCAGAGATAACATACGAAGTAACTGAGGATGCTGTTTCCGAATACACTACAGCTGTGACAGGAGACGCAGAAAACGGATATACATTTACCAATAGTCACACGCCTGAAACGATCAATATAGAAGGAACAAAGACCTGGAACGATGCAAACGATCAGGATGGCAAGAGACCAGGAAAGATTACGGTAAATCTTCTTGCAGATGGAGACATATATGCTACGAAGGAAGTAACTGAGGCAGATGGTTGGAAGTACAATTTCACGGATCTTCCAAAGTACAAAAATGGCAATAAAATCACGTACACCATCACAGAGGATACTGTTGAGGACTATCAGACACTTGTCAACGGATATGATATCACGAACAGTTATACGCCAGGAAAGACAAGTGTATCAGTTACAAAGACCTGGGATGATGCTGATAACCAGGATGGCAAGAGAGCTAGAAATATAAAAGTAAGACTTCTTGCCGACGGAAACGTAGTTGCAGATTCTGAGGTGGATCTCAGTGATGCCAACAACTGGAGTCATACATGGAGTGATCTTGATATCAATAAGAGTGGATCACCTATTGAATATACTGTTGAAGAGATTACATCGGTTGAAGGATATGCAACAGTTATCACAGGATCTGCGAAGACCGGTTATATCATCAAGAACAGTTACACACCAGAGACAACTTCAATAAGTGGTAAGAAGATATGGAATGATGCAAATGATCAGGATGGTAAGAGACCAGGAAAGATCACAGTAAATCTTCTTGCAAACGGAGTGAAGGTGGCTGATAAGGAAGTTACAGCTGCGAACGGCTGGAAGTACAGCTTTACAGATCTTCCAAAGTACGCAGGTGGCAACGAGATCACATACGGTATCACAGAAAATGCTGTTGAGGATTATCAGACACTTGTAAATGGATATGATATCACGAACAGTTACACACCAGGAAAGACAAGTGTATCAGTTACAAAGGCTTGGGATGATGCCGACAATCAGGACGGCAAGAGAGAGAGTTCAGTAAAGGTTGAACTCCTTGCTGATGGAACTCCTGTTGTTGGATCAGAAACAACTCTCAGTGCTGACAACAACTGGACATATACATGGGCAGGACTTGATGTCAAGAAGAGTGGTGTGAATATCGTCTACAGTGTAAGAGAGATAACCGCAATTGATGGATATACAACCACAGTCACAGGCGATGCTGAGACAGGATTCACAATAAAGAACAGCTATACACCAGAGACGACATCAGTGAGCGGCAGCAAGACATGGGATGATGCGGACGATCAGGATGGCAAGAGACCTGGAAATATCAAGGTAAACCTTCTTGCAGATGGCAGTGTATATGCTACAAAGACGGTAACCGAGGCAGAAAACTGGGAGTATAGTTTTACAAATCTTCCAAAGTATAGAGATGGTGGAATTCAGATCAAGTATTCTGTATCTGAGGTTGATGTACCAGAATATACAGGTGAGGTTACAGGTTATAATATCACGAACAGTTACACACCGGGAAAGACAAGTGTATCAGTTACAAAGAAGTGGAGTGATAATGATAACCAGGACGGCAAGAGAACACCTAGCGTAATGGTTCGTCTTCTGGCTGATGGACAGGTTGTAGCTGGCTCTGGGTAACACTCAGCAAGGCAAATAACTGGACACATACGTGGAATGCTCTTGACGAGAAGAAAAATGGACAGACCATCGACTACACAGTTGAGGAGACTACAACTATAGATGGTTACACAACAGTCATAACAGGAAATGCAGCTGATGGATATGTGGTTGACAATCAGCACACACCTGAGACGATCAATGTATCAGGTACTAAGACGTGGGTTGATGACGATGATCACGATGGTCAGAGACCAGATTCAATAACAGTTAAGCTTCTTGCAGATGGTACTGTTATAAAGAGCCTCGTGGTTACAGCAGATACTGACTGGAATTACAGCTTTACAGATTTACCAAAGTACAAAGATAATGGAACCCTGATCAAGTATTCTGTATCAGAGAATGCTGTTTCGGGATACAAGGCATCTGTTACTGGATATGACATAACAAACACATACAAGCCAAATGTTATAAAACTTACCAAGACCATAAATGGAGATATTACAGCAGATGATGCAGCGGCAAATGTAACGTTCAATGTTACAAACAATGCAGGCTACAGTAAGATCATAAAGCTTACAGACTCTGAGGTGGCAAAGCTTGGAAATGGCAAGTATGAGATAACTCTTGTAAATGTGCCGGATGGTACATATAAAGTTGAGGAAACATCATATGCATATGATGGAGCAGCGGTAACAGTCAGCTATACTGTGGATGGAATAGACGGTGAAGGAACAGAGGCATCCGGAATAACACTTATTGGTGGAAATACAGCCGATGTAGAGTTCGTTGATACCTATAAGCTTGGCACTGTCAAGTTCACTAAGGCTGGACTTTATAAGGAGTCATGTGCTGAAGACCCTGATGATGTAAAAATGCTTGATGGTGTAGAGTTTGCGCTCTATGAGGGTACAGATACAGAGTGTGAGAATCCTGTAATGACAGCAACAAGTGTAAATGGTGTTGTGACATTCAAGGATCTTAAGATTGGTACGTATCTTGTAAAAGAGAGTAAGACTATCGGAGATTATATTATCGATAACACAGTCTACACAGCAGAGGTAACAGAGGCAAACATTGACACTTATGCAGTGTTAAATGGTGTTCAGGATAACACACTGATAAATGATCTTCCTAGAACAGATCTCAAGATAGAGAAGGTTGCAGAGGAGAACAATGGCATAAAGCTTCCAAATTCAGTATACGGACTCTACAAGGAGAACGAGAATGGTGAGGAAGAGCTTGTCGCTAAGGCTACAACAGACAGCAACGGAGTTCTCAAGTTTGACGGTATTTTGATCGGCACAGAGTATACGATCAGAGAGATACAGGCGCCGGATGGATACTATGTATCTGAACAGCCAATATCAATCAAGTTCAAGAAAGATGAGAACGGAAAGATTACAGTTGAATCATTTGACGGTGGTTTTAATACTGACACAGGTAAAGTCACAGCCAGAGTTGATGAGAATGGAAACATTACATGGCTTGAACCTTCAGTAAAATACAGCTTTGAGAAAGTAGATGAGGATGGTGTTCCTGTAAAGGGCGCAACACTTCGACTCGAGGATGCTGATGGAAAACTCATTGATGAGTGGGTAACAGATGGCAGTGCGCATGAAGTCAACAATGTACTTGTAATTGGCAAGATCTATGCACTCATAGAGGTTAAGGCTCCTTCGGGCTATGACAAGGCTGATGATATACTGTTCACAGTTTCTGATGATAAGGTTGCAGCTGGCGAGGATATTGTTGTTACTATCACAATGGTTGATAAGAAGACAACAACGACCGAGACTACGGAAACCACAGAGACAACCGAAACCACAGAGACAACCGAGACAACACAGACAACTGAAATAACAACAGAGGACAAGAACAAGCCGGATACTGGTGACAGAGCTCCTGTTGTACCAATAGCAGTTGTGCTCTTAATAAGTCTTGCCGGATGCGGTGTTATTGTGGCATCTAAAAAGAGAAAAGATAATCAGAGCAGCAAGTAATACAAAGCTGTGACATGTCCCCTGGGAATATCACCTTATATGGTGGTATTCTGGGGGATTTTTTTGTTCATAAAACAGCAGTTACATTCATATGCTATATATAGAAAATGACCGTAGATCTATTGTGTTTACAGTAATATAATTATGTAAATAAATAGCATGTCAGGAGGATGTATGGAGGAGTATCAGGTATATCAGGATATCAAGGCGAGAACAAACGGAGAAATATACATCGGCGTAGTTGGACCGGTGAGAACAGGAAAATCCACATTTATAAAAAGATTTATGAACCAGATGGTTATTCCTAACATTTCAGGGGAAAATGACAGGCAGCTTGCACTGGATGAACTGCCGCAGTCGGCATCAGGAAAGACCATAATGACGACTGAGCCGAAATTTATACCAAAGGAAGCTGTATCAATCAATGTTGCTGACAATCTGGATATGAAGGTAAAGATGATCGATTGCGTGGGATATGTCGTCAAGGATGCCGAGGGTCAGTTTGAGGATGGCAAGGAGAGAATGGTGAGAACGCCG
>ENA-ORSB01000927-ORSB01000927.1-human-gut-metagenome-genome-assembly--contig:-NODE-927-length-30436-cov-15.856588_pt1 | contig 30436 bp, 24 predicted proteins | sample MGYA00242180_ERZ509144 | MGnify/ENA primary metagenome ERZ509144 (study PRJEB26280, sample SAMEA2338661) | human gut metagenome | biome: human gut; feature: human-associated habitat; material: faeces...
CAGCACTGCGGATGGATATCTCGTTGCTCGCTAACTTTTAGCGGACAGCAATAATAAAAAAAGACCGGCTGCATATTCATAATATTGTCGCCTTTAACTTGACCATCTACTATATTTCGGCCGTTCTGGCCGTAACCTTGCTTTTGTTGCCGGTCTTTTATTCTTGCACATCGACTGCACCTGAAACTGCCGGGACTGAGAGGAATGACAGAGAGGAAAAAACCGAACTGACATTCAAGACAGACAAGGCAGTCAAAGGGTACATTGACATACTGTATTTCAACGATGACAGACTCCGGAAGCTTGATTCCTATATGCGGGCGGAACTTGGCGGAAGCGGGAGGACAGAATCCGCCTCAAGAGCAGGGAAAAAGATACTGGTAACGATTGCCAATTCCCCGCTGAACGCGGAGGAATATCGTAAAGTGCTCGCCTATGACGACCTGCAGAATCTGTATGCCGAGCTGAAGTCGGAGAACCCTGACGCACCAGTGATGTATGCTGAAAACAGGGTCAATGCAGGATATGAAAGGGAATGTGAGATAGCACTCACTCCCCTGCTCGCCCGGATAACGCTGAACAGCATCAGCTGCGATTTTCACGGAAGGCCATATGAGGGAAAGTCCCTTGAAGACGTATGTATCTATCTTACAGATGTCTGCGGACGGTTTCCGGTGAGCGGGAAAGCCCCGACCATACCCGAGAGCATATTGAACGCAGGAAAACTGGAACCGTCTGACACGGCCGGATTCTCTTTCGGAAATCTGATATGCAGCAGAAGATTGGGAAACATCGGCGAGACAGTACGTTTCCCGGAGACAGAACTGTTCTGCTACCAGAATGAAATCAGTCAGGAGGGGCTCGGTGCAGGTTTCACCAAGCTTGTGATAGAAGGGACATTGGACGGAGAACGGACTTGGTACCCGATAGAAATCAACAGGGGGCAATGGTGCAACACGCCTGACAGTGCCGGCGTCCATGCAGGGAAAGACTACATATTCGACATAACATTGACACGACGGGGTGTGAGTTCACCTGATATTGCGATAAACCTATCGACAGTGAATTGCAAGTTCAGCGTCAAGCCTTGGACGATAAAGGATGAAAAGACCATAACATATTGACAGTCATGCGATACGCGAAGATATTATCTGTTCTGATATTGGCACTGCTCTGCGGATGCCGTAAAGAAACATCCCCGGCATCGACAGTGGTGTCGGTGAACATAGCCGTTACGCCTGCGACAAGGACGGACGACCCGGATGAAGTCAAGATTTCCGACCTCAACATCTTCATTTTCGATGCAGGAGGCCATCTTGAAGAGTCTGCCTATATCGATTCGCATATGAACGGAGGTGAGGCCAGATACAGTTTTTCATGGATCGGGCAGACCGACTGCCGGGTATTTGCCTGCGCGAATCTGGGATTCCGGATTACCGGCATCCATTCAGTCGGAGACTTGAAGCAATACCGTTACCACCTGTCCTACCCGGACGAATACAGCAGAGGGCTGCCGATGACGGGAGAAAGCGGCATTGTGCACATTGACGACAAGGTCAATGACATCGATATAAATCTCGTGAGCATGATGGCGAAAGTATCCCTCTGCATTGACCGCACCAGACTTGGAAAGAACGTGAAGTTCAATGTCAAAAGCGTACAGGTGGGCGGCTGCCCCAAATCTGCCTGTCTGTTCTCGCAAAGCAAGGTGAGCGGGGGCAATGATGTGTTCGCATCAGGATATTGCAAAAGCTATGGTGAGGCTGATGACTTGAACATTGACAGGAGCGGTGGTGTAAGCCGTGAGGTAAGCGTGTACATGCTTGAACACATGCAGGGCAGATTGCTTCCGGAGGCCAAGACGGAGAAGGACAAGGTTCTGGATATGGCAGATGCTGTGGCAGGACTATGCTCATATATCGAGATTCAGGCAGAGTACCGTTCAGACTCATTGTACACCGGTCCAGGAGAATATCTTAAATACAGGTTTTATCTGGGAGACTCCCCGTCTGATTTCGATGTCCAGCGGAACTGTCATTACCATATACGGGTAAGCCCTTCAGGGAGCGGTCTCGAGGAGGACAGCTGGAGAATAGACAAGAGCAGTCTTTTACCATACGGAAAAGCGTCCATACATCTCCATCCTGGCAATTATGTAGAAGGAAAAGTCGGCTCTGACCTGCATATATGGGCAGAGATAGAGCCGAAAGGGTCAAGGCTGTCATTTGGAGAAGAAGAGCTGGAATATGACAAAAGCCGTGGCATATATGACTACACTATGGACAAAGACGGACACGGAGTAACCCTGCACTTGAAAAAGCCTGGAAGCGGCATCCTGTATATTGAAGGCGGGGCACCTGCGAGCGCTGCCGAAATGGTAGTTATCACTGTCCTGGACAGCCTCCGGACAGAGAACGATCAGGTACGGTTCAGTGCCTCCGTCGTAAAATCCCCGTCACCGTCCGGGAACGCAGCAAGCCCAGCCGACTTCAGCCTTTCCGCCTGTCTCGGAACAGAAGGCGCAGCACGTACCGACTATATGTGGAACATGAAAGTAGTGAAAAGCGATGGAGGATGGAGCAGTTCCACACCCCTCTACTGGATGAATGACACAGATATACGGTTCTATGCGTTTTCGCCATACCCTTCATCCGACAATGGGATCAGTCCGCTCCCGGCCGGCGGGGCGCCTTCGCTGCAATTCTCAGCCAAAACCAGGGCAGAGGAACAGATTGACCTTTTTGCGGCAAGTGAGGTGCGGAGGGAAGGAACAGTACAACTCGCTTTCAACCACATACTTACCGCCATACGATTCCGGAAGGGAGAAACATTCAGCGAAGAGGCTGCGATTACGGGAATATCCCTATCCGGCATCCGAGGAGACGGTATATACAATATTGAAAATGGGGAATGGTCAGAACTCTCTTCTGAAAAGACATTTACGATGTCTGATCCCGCACTTGCCTTCATGCTGCCGCCTCAGGAGTTCGGACGCGGTTCCAAAGCCTGTCTGAACATAACAGTCACGGAAAACGGAGATTCTGAAACAGGGAGCATTCCGCTTGAAGGCCACAAGTGGGAAAAAGGCAAACTGACCACATACGCCATATCCTACAGCGGAGGACATTTTTCAGTAAACTCCACTGAGAATCTGTTCACTTCGGGGGATGTCACCATCAATGAAACAAATGAAGACAATACCATCAATGAATTCTGATACTATGAAGACTATTGACCGCTATCCGATTATTCTATTGTTCTCAGCCGCCACCTTGTGCTGCGCCTGCAATAAAGAGGCCGGAGAACTTAATGTATCCGATGATCTGGAGTTTATCGCCACGCACATGGAACACGCTGAATGCAAGACATTTATGGGGAACGGGACTGAAGATGGACAATATCCGCTGCTTTGGTCAAGAGGTGACAGAATCATCATCTCCTCTTCATCTTCAGTCCCTGCCTCATCTTACTTCGTCACGGAAGATGAGGGAGCAGGAAGCGCCAAATTCGTGTATGACAAGAGCGTTTCAGGAAATGCCAGACCGAAGAAAGCAGATGAATGGCAGGCATTCTACCCTGCCTCAGGATATTCCTTTGCCGACGGAAAGCATGTCCTGTCGCTTAAATCCACTCAGGAATATTACGAATCAGGATTCGGAAACGAATCAATGCCGATGGCAGCATCTTCCACCACGAAAGAGCTGTCGTTCAAGAACTTGTGCGGTATCTGCAGGCTCAGGATAAGCTCGTTGAAAAAAGACGCTTATGTCAATGAAATAAAGCTGAAAGCCGACAAGAACTTGTACGGCAGCCTGTCCTGCACATCTGCATCCGGCACCTGGATGATGGGGAAAGATGGAGGCAATGTGCTGACACTCAACTGTGGAAGCGGTGTAAAACTCAGTTCAGAGCCGAAAGATTTCTGCATTGTGCTTCCGCCCGAGAGCATAGGCGAACTGAAAATACAGCTGTCTCTTGTTTCCGATGGAACAGATGCGGGCAAAAAGATATACTCCCTTCCGGGCAGCATAGACATTGAACGGTCAGGTATCCTGAACATTGACCTGGACCTTGCACAGTTCAGATCAGCCGGCATTGACGACATCATCCGCGAGAATGACGAGTCTGCGATAACCGGTCTTGAGTACAGATTCGAGACGGACAGAAGCAGAGTGGAGTCATTCAGAGACGGGGGCAACGGGAGGATAAACATCACCAGCCTTTCTTCAAGTACATTCAGCGACGGGTCGGGCAAAGACCGGAACGTGTCATGGAAAATGGACTTCAGCATTGACAAGGGAGCGACCTGGAATGCGGAAACGCCTGAAATGTTCGATTCGTTCGTTCTGTGCGGCGATGGCCATTCGGTTGAATACAACATTCCGGAATTCGATACGGACCGCGAATGTCTGGTGAGATTCACTCAGGAAGAGTCAGGAAAGACACAGACTGTAAGGGTAATGCAGCTCAGCAATGCCATTGTTGCGGAGTATCTTGTTGCTGACCCGAGCCAGGAAGTCCCGATATGCACCTCTCATCTGGACAACCTCAAGGGTATCCTATATGATGACGGCACTGAAATCAGTTTTGAGTATGATAAATATTCAAGTCCCTATAAGAGCTTTTATCACAAATTCCAAACGGAGGGCAAGCACAAAGCGATTCTATGGCTGAACCATGATGCCAAGACACTGGACCGTCTGATGCAGGACAACAGGTATATGGAAACCCACAAATACCTTATAGGAATAGACCTTTCACATCTGAATCCGCTTCCGTTTACAAGTATGGACTGCACATTCGACAATTGCTGGAAACTCGCATATGTAATCTTTCCGGAGAAGAAACTGAACACTGTCAATCTGGTCAACATCCATAAGATGTTCTATGACTGCTCTTCTCTCATCCATGTGGATATAAACAAACTGGAGACTTCGGCAGTAAAGGACATGTCCTATCTGTTCGGATGGGACACAAACCTGACCACAATAGCCCTTGACGGTTTCCGAACGGATTCCGCCGAGAACATGGAGTCCATGTTCAGCTTCTGCAGAAATCTGGAAGCACTGGACGTGACAGGATTTGACACGCGCAATGTCAAGGACATGAACAACATGTTTGGCGGATGTGAGACTATCACGTCGCTGGATGTTTCCGGATTCAAGACGGACAATGTCACCAGTATGGGAGCGATGTTCAACGGCTGCAAGCAGCTCAGGTCACTTGACGTCTCGAATTTCTCGACAGAAAAAGTCACAAACTTGAGCTACATGTTCTCAAGTTGCAAAGAACTCACACATCTTGATTTGAGAAACTTCAACACCGATGCTTCCCTCTATTTTTCCGGCATGTTCAATGACTGCATCAAGCTTGAATCACTGGACATAAGCAGTTTCCGTACAGACAAGGCAACTACCATGAGTTACATGTTCTACAACTGCAATAAACTGAACTCTTTGGATATTTCCAGATTCAGGACGCCTCTTGTCAAGAGTATGGATTTCATGTTTGCCCGTTGTGGAGCCGAGGTTCTGGACTTGTCCGGATTTGATTTTTCAAATCTTGAAAACGGACGTGAGATGTTCCACAACTGCTTCAACGTAAGAGAACTTGCAATCGAAAACATGATATCACCGAAACTCAAGAGCTGTTACTATATGTTCGCGAATTGCGACGCGCTCAAATCTCTGACTATCAGAAAATTCAAATGCGGACCTGACTGCATGCTGCATTCAATGTTTGAACGCTGTTATTCTCTCGAGTCCTTTGTCTCGGAAGATTTCGACGCAAGCGGGGCAAAAGACATGAGCTATCTGTTTCTCGAATGCTCAAAGCTGAAGACTCTGGATCTGAGCGGATTCCATACGGAAAGCGCTACTGATATGCACATGATGTTCCAAGGATGCACTTCACTGGGAAGTATAGACGTGTCATCTTTCTGCACCACGAATGTAGAGAAAATATACTCCATGTTCAGCAATACACGCGTAGTGGATCTTGATTTGAGCAGTTTCGACTTCAGCAAGGTGACGGACATGACCTTTATGTTAGCCAGTTGCATAAATCTGAAAACTCTCCGGATGGATATGACCGGCATCCAGGACGGTATCTCAATGAGCAAGCTGTTCTACAGTGTACCGGCAGGCCTTACGCTATATGCGAAAGACAATGTCATCCCCGCGAACATCCAGTCACAACTTCCTTCATACACTAATATCATAAGCTACTGATGAAGAGACTATTATCACAATTTGCCCTAGTTCTGCTCCTGCCCGGATGCAGACAAACGGAAACCACACTGGAGGAGTCATCAATGATGTTTTCTGCAGGAATCTGTCTCCCCGCAAGCACGACTAAAGTCTGTCCGGATATGGACTCAGCCGGTGATATTCCGGTTTATTGGGAAACAGGTGACAGAATCAGGATTATGGATGACAGAGGCGAAAGTATCTATATCACAGAGGATTCCGGAACAGCTTCAGCACGGTTCGCTTTCGACAAGTCTTTAGAAGGGAACCGTCGCTTGAATGCGTCTGACAGTTATCTTGGATTCTATCCTGACAGGAATTGGCTTCAAGGTGTGTTCACCATGCCGGAAGAGCAGCGCAACGACATGCTGCTGTATCCGATGGCCGCACATTCTACAGGCAACTCATTGGAGTTTTCCGGTATCTGCAGCATCGTGAGACTTAGGTTGCACTGCATTGACAAGACTGGCAAGCCGGCGGTCATAAGAAACATAAGTGCCGGAGCCTATAGGGATATAGGCGGGATTACCGGACAGATGGGCGCTGACGGTGCCATAACTTGGGAAAGCACAAAAAGTGACGGATTCAAGATTGGCCGGCCTCTGAAGTTGGAGTGTGCGCGTGACGGAGCAGATGAGAGGACCTGCTCGGAAGAGAGCAGAGACTACGCGGCTACTGGCGCACCGGTGGCCGGAAGCGGGACCGGTGAAGAGGAAAACTATTATATAGTAATGCCGCCACTTGATTATGAAGGACTTGCATTTCAGATAGAGTCTGGCTCAGGGTGGTACGTTTACGCCGTTCCGGGGACCACTGCCCTGCTGCCGAACCGGATATACACATGGAATCTCCCGATGGAGGCATTTGACAGATACGATGAGCCAGTGCTTGCGGAAGGAAAGGTCTTGCCACCTCTGACGGATATCAGTTACAGGTTGGAATGTGCGCAAGACAGCATTGCCATAACCTCGTCAAACCAGTCTGGTGAGATTGACGTCTCGAGCATAAAATACAGGAAATACTCTGACGGACAAGAGTTTACCTCAACAATAGGGTTCACCGTAGATATCAGTTCCGATGACGGAGCCACATACCATAAAGAAGCGACAGGGATTGCGGTCACAACGGACAGCACATTCCAGAACATTCGCTACGAAATCAGCGGAGACAAGTGCAGTTATATTGTAAGACTCACGCAGGTCATAAGCGGCAAACGCCTGTATCTCAGGTTCTCAAGCGGTTAGCCCTTCATTTTCTTGAGATACTTGGCAGTGTAGGTGCGGCCTTTGGCGGCGAGGTCTTCCGGTGTACCCTGGAATACGACTTCACCTCCGAAGTCACCGGCGTCAGGACCAAGTTCTATTACCCAGTCGGCGGCTTTGATCACGTCCATATTGTGCTCCACAACCACTACGGAGTGGCCTTTCGCCAAGAGAGCATCGAATGACTTGAGCAATTTCTCCACATCGAAGAAGTGCAGGCCTGTGGTAGGTTCATCGAATATGAACATTATTTTCTTGGCAGACGGCTTGTCGGAGGCATCGTTCATCGAGAGGAAATATGCCAATTTGATACGTTGGCTTTCACCGCCTGACAATGTGCTGCTGCTCTGACCGAGTTTTATATAGGAGAGGCCGACGTCCACGAGAGGCTGAAGTTTCTTGGCAATGCTTTTCGCTGCTGCCTCCTTCTGCGCGCCGAAGAACGCTATGGCCTCATCCACGCTCATATTCAGGATATCGTCGATATTCTTTCCACTGTATCTCACTTCCAGGATTTCAGGCTTGAACCGTTTGCCGCCACATGCCTCGCAAACCATTGTCACATCAGCCATAAACTGCATTCCGATATGAACAAACCCTTCACCCTGACACTCCGAGCATCGTCCGCCGTCCTGATTGAATGAGAAATATGACGGCGTGAAGCCATTGACCTTGGCAAACTGCTGCTCGCTCATCAGCTTCCTGATGTCGTCATAAACCTTCAGATAGGTGACGGCATTGGAACGGGAACTCTTCCCTATCGGGTTCTGGTCCACATATTCGATCGATGAAATCCGGTCCAGATTGCCGGTGAGATGACGGAATATCCCCGGCTGCTGACCCGTCTGGTTCAGATGCCTGTACACGGCAGGATAGAGCACATCGCCGACAAGCGAAGACTTGCCGCTACCGCTGACACCGGACACCACAGTAAGCACCCCGAGAGGGAACTTGACATTGATATCCTTCAGATTGTGCTCCATGGCGCCCTCCACGCCTACATAATATGTCCACGGACGTTTGGCCCGGAGAGGCATCTTGCGGCGGCCTGTTATGTACTGCAACGTCATTGACGCAGAAATCTGCTCCTCTGTCAGGTTGTCGTCCACAGGTCCGCGGAACACGACCTCACCGCCATTGACCCCGGCCAACGGTCCCATATCGATAAGCATATCGGCCGACCGGATTATCTCCTCGTCATGCTCCACGACGACTACGGTATTGCCGATGTCACGAAGACGCTTGATGACGCTTATGAGCCTGTCTGTATCTCTCGGATGCAGGCCGATGCTCGGTTCATCGAGAATATACATTGACCCGACCAGAGAACTGCCGAGCGCTGTTACCAGATTGATACGCTGGCTTTCACCGCCGGAGAGAGTATTGCTGGCACGGTTCAATGTCAGATAACCCAGCCCCACGTCAGAGATGTACTGGAGCCGAGATGTGACTTCCGAAACAGCTTTCTTCACGATAGAGTTCTCATACTCAGTCAGTTTCAAGTTCTTGAAGAAGTCCATCAGCTGATGTACGTTCATGCTCAGAAGCTCGTGGATATTCTTTCCGCCCACCTTTACATACAAGGCATCTTTCCTGAGCCGGCTGCCCTTGCATTCATGACAGACCGTCCTTCCGGAAAAACGGCTCAGCAGATATTTGTACTGGATTTTATACCGGTTCGCCTCCACCCATTTGAAAAATTCATTGATACCGATGACAGAATCCTCCTCGGTCGCAGCCTTGTGCCCGTCCCAGATCAATGACTTCTCTTTCTCAGTGAGGTTGCAGTACGGTTCGAAAATTCTCAGACCATATTTGCCGGCAAGACTGACCAGGTGATCCTTGAACCAGCCCATTTTGTCGCCTTTCCAGCAGGCGATAGCCCCGTCGTATATGCTCAATGTCTTGTCAGGCACCACCAGGTCCTCGCTTACGCCGATGATTTTTCCCAATCCTCCGCACACAGGACAGGCCCCCAACGGACTGTTGAAACTGAACATATATTCGTCAGGCTTGCGGAAAGTCATGCCGTCCGCCTCGAACCGGTCAACAAATTTCTGAAAAGATGATTTGCCGCCGCCCAGGTCAATCTTCACGTACATTGTCCCGTTTCCTTTGCTGAAACAGGTGGCGATAGAAGAATGCAGACGTGTCTTGATATCTTCCCATTCGCTCAGGGACATTGACACGGCTCCTTCAGGGACCGGGACACCGTTCTTGATGGCCGGCAGTTTCATACGGTCTATCATCAGCAACAGACCGGTCGGGAACTCTCCCGCCTCGGCGCCCCGTATGACATCATCGATCCGCATCTGCCCTTCCTTCTCGGAAAACAGCCTCGAATAGCCCTCCTCCTTCAGGGATAGCAGCAACTCGGTCTTGTCCGCCCGCGAATCCCAGCCGATTTCCGCCAAAAGATAGACGGCTGACGGTTCTGCGCTGCCCATTATGAAAGCCATGACGTCATTTTCACTATGGCACTTCACCTCCACCCCGCTTATCGGCGAGAACGTCCTTCCGATACGGGCAAATATCACCCTCAGATAATCGTAGATTTCAGTTGTCGTGGCAACCGTGGAGCGCGGGTTCCTCGTATTGACCTTCTGCTCTATCGCGATTGCCGGCGGAATCCCCTCGATAGCCTGCACGTCCGGCTTGCTCATCCTTCCGAGGAACTGCCTCGCATAAGAGGACAGACTCTCCGCAAAACGCCGCTGTCCCTCCGCGAACAATGTGTCGAAGGCCAATGAAGACTTTCCGGAGCCCGAAATTCCGGTAACCACGGTAAACTTGTTGCGCGGAATCTCCACCGTCACATTCTTGAGGTTATTGACCTTGGCCCCCTTAATTATGATATTTCCGTTGTCAGGCATATTCACTCCCGTTTTGAAGCTTCGGTCAATGTCATTGGCACAGCCCTTCGGCACGTGCGCTCCTTCCGACAAACCGAATTTGCAAATATACATCTTTTACTACATATTCCAATTTAAGACAATGCGGCTTTCGGACATTTTGACAATAAATCAATGCCATTTTGTCCACATACACGACATTTTGTCCTCTTTTAGGACTTTTTTCACAATGGTATGCAGATTGCCATAAACTAAGGCGTCCGGTCGAAAGACCAGACAAAGAACCGGCACAGGATCCGAAAGGGTCCGAGGTCCGGGAAAGTTAAACGAAATTAAAAATAGGAGATTTATATTATGGTACCTTCAAGAAGAGTGTATAACCAGAATTGGTTACCAAGCATGTTCAATGATTTCTTTGACAATGACTGGATGGAGAAATCAAATGCTACCGCTCCGGCCATCAACGTATTAGAAAACGAACACAGTTATGACTTGGAGCTCGCCGCTCCGGGCATGACCAAGGATGATTTCAAAGTTTCTCTCGATGAGAACGGAGACCTTGTAATCAATATGGAAAAGAAACAGGAGAACAATGATGAGAAGAAACACGGTCATTACCTCCGTCGCGAATTCTCATACAGCAAATTCCAGCAGACAATGCTTCTGCCGGAGGATGCCGACAGGGAAAAGATCAATGCTCAGGTCGAGCACGGTGTATTAAAGGTCAATATCCCTAAGGTCGTCAAGGATGAGCCTGAACATACTCATAAAGTAATCGAAATCAAATAATTCCATTTGATAAAGTGCTGGGAAAAGCGGACAGAAGCGATTCTGCCCGTTTTTTTTCGTTTCCGGCAAGTATCGTTTTATATCGAAATTTTTGAAAATTTTTATACAAAACGCTTGCAGGTCCGGAAAATATACCTATCTTTGCATTCGTGTTTGAGAAAAACCTCAAACACAGCAGAACACGGTGCGGTAGTTCAGCTGGTTAGAATGCGGGCCTGTCACGCCCGAGGTCGTGGGTTCGAGCCCCATCCGCACCGCCTGAAAGCCCTTCACGAAAGTGAGGGGCTTTTTCGTATATGGCGCCTTCCTAAGAAACGGCCGGCATCATCTAATGGCATCCATCAAGCTCCGGGAATAGAGCCTTATTAACGGGTCAGGGGCAGCCGTGCCGCAGGCGTGGTGCGCGAGTTGCTGGGCAGATTGTCGCCATTGATTCAATACTTGTTATCAAGTATTAAAGTTACTAAAAATCAATGATATATGCAACTCTTCGAGAGGCTTTGTGCGACTTTTTTACACACAATGCCCCACTTGTTTCCGACGGCGGTTAGCATAGTAGTAGGAACGAGGTATTTTGATGCGGTAGCCCTGATTTTTTAACGCTTACTTAATATTCCAATTACGATATAAAAATATTCATTTTGTAAGATTTTCACAATCGCTAACTGTTGGTATTCGCCAGCGTGGCAGGCAAGAAGTTGATTATCAACTATAAGAGTCATCTCCTGGTGTCAAATCCAAGACCATGATACCGGTCATTTAGCTATAAAACAAGCAGTTAAGTGCCACGGCACTAAAAAGAGAGGGCGCATCACCGTGCTGGTCACCATCACAAAGAGAGGATAAGAAGCGGGAATATTTCCCAATTTATTGGTATTGACCAAAGATTGGTTTGATGATAATTTTGCAGCCTGAAAAAAGGAAAATCAAAAAGTGTTCGAGGCAAAAATAAAGTCGTTAACAATCATCGTGGCGGCGACGTTGCTGTCTATCAGCGCGTTCGCCCAGGTTGGCGGCACCGTTGTCGATCAGGCGGACGGTTCGCCGGTCGCCGGAGCCGCCGTGACCATAAAAGGTAACCAGGCGGTCTGGGATGTCACTGACTCTTTGGGGCGGTTCAAGCTGAAGGCCACCGGCGGGACGCTTCAGATCACTTGTCTTGGTTACAAAACGCTGACCACAGCGGTAAGGAAAGACGGAAGATATTCATTAGCCCAAGATTCATTCGCCATCAACGAGGTGGTGGTGACGGCGACCGAGAGCCACGGGCTGACAAGTTCGTCACGGATCGGGCAGGACGCAATCGCGCATATCCAGCCGTCAAGTTTCGCTGACCTGCTGGAATTGCTGCCAGGCGGACGCTCCGTAGATCCTTCATTCTCAACTCCGAAGACCATAGATTTGAGAGCTGTTTCGGTCTCCGGTGACGACTACAACACCTCATCCCTCGGAACACGTTTCCTCATCGATGGAGTTCCGGTCAACAACGACGCGAACCTCCAGACCACTCCGGCCTACAGTAACTACGGATCATCATTCGTCAACGCCGGAGTCGATATGCGCACAATCACAACCGAGGATGTGGAATCCGTCGAGATCATCCGCGGAATCCCTTCAGTTGAATATGGCGACCTCACCAGCGGCCTTGTCAACATAAAGCGGCGCAAGGGCGGCAACGACACCAGAGCCCGCTTCAAGGCCGATATGAAGAGCAAGCTCTTTTACCTCGGCAAGGATCTGGAGTGGGGCAAGACCGACAAGCTGACGATGAACTTCAGCGGTAACTTTCTGGATTCCAGGGCGGATCCAAGGAACACGAGACAGAACTACAAGCGTCTGACCGGAAGCTACAGGATCGGCAAGACCTGGACCGGGGAGCTTGTCAGAACCTTCAGTGGAAGCCTGGACTACACCGGTTCGTTCGACAACCAGAAGTCCGACAAGAATCTGGACTTCGGCGACTGCGGTCCGATCGAGACCTACAAGTCCAACTACAGCCGCTTCGCGCTGGGCGGGGAATATACAGTCCGGAGCAAGAGCCTGAAATCGTTCTTCCAGAGCCTTGACATCACAGCGTCCCTGACCTACGAGAAAGACCTGATCGACAGATGGAAATTTGTGGAATATAGTTCACCGATGCCGCTTTCGACCAGTCTGGAGGAGGGCGAGTTCGATGTCACGATCGTGCCTTACAAGTACGAGGCTACCCTGAAAGTGGATGGAAAGCCGTTCTACGCCTACCTAAACGGCACAGCAAAGTTCCGCAAGGACTTAGGGAGCATCTCAAACACATTCAAGGCCGGTGCCCAGTGGAATGTCAACAAGAACTTCGGCAAAGGCACCATATTCGATCCCGAGAGGCCGTTCTCCGTGGATATGAATGTCCGCCCGAGAGACTATTCCTCAATCCCGGCCACACATCAGATGTCGGCTTTCATCGAAGACAATTCCGTCTGGACTTTCGGAAACGGGTTCAAGGCCGAATGGCTCGTCGGAGTGAGGGTGGCGGCGATGGCGGGAGCCGGAAAGGAATATTCAGTGAATATGAAGCCGTACTTCGACCCGAGGCTGAACCTCAGGCTGGAGAAATTCCTCGGCAAGGATGTCAAGGTCGGACTGTCCGGAGGAGCCGGCTGGCACACGAAGTTCCCGACGATGGATCAGCTTTATCCGGATCCTATCTATTACGATGTCACTCAGATGAACTACTGGCCTGTCGAAGAGAATCTTCGCAGGATCAACGTCTATGTGCTGAAGATTAATCCTACCAACTTCGGTCTCAAGGCGGCGAGGAACTTCAAGTGGGAAATCGCCGCCGATGTGCAGGTCGGCCGGGAGTTCTCGTTCAACATCGACTATTTCAGGGAGGATATGACCTCCGGGTTCAGGTACGCCAGCGAGTTCACACGGCTCATCTACAAGGACTACCAAGAGGAGACAATCGACAAGAGCACCCTTACCGGCCCGCCTTCCGTGGAGACGACCCCGTGGGTTCCGGACACGCTTCTGGTGGGATATTCATTCAACACGAACGGCAGCCGCACCCTCAAGGAAGGCATTGAGTTCACCTTGTCCGCTCCGAGAATCCGCCCGATAAGGACCAAGGTCACCGTCAGCGGCGCCTGGTTCAGAACGAGGTACAGCAACAGCCAGCCGACATATTACAGGCCTTCGGTGGTCGTGGCCGGCAAGACCTATCCTTACGTCGGCTACTACAAGGACACGGACGGTTTCCTGCGCGAGGTGTTCAACACGAACTTTATGTTCGACACCCAGATCCCGAAGCTTGGGATGATCTTCTCGACCTCGTTCCAGTGCCAATGGTTCACCGGAAGCCAGAACACGGCGAAAGACGCCCGCCCGATATCCTACATCGACAAGAATCTGGAGAGCCACCCTTTCACGGACGAATCCGCCGCAAACGGAATCCTGGCGCAGATGATCCGGGAATATACCCCTTCGATGTCCATCTATTTCAGAATCCCGTTCAGTATGAACATCAACCTCAAGGCCACCAAGAAGATCTACCACGACAAGATCTCCTGCGCCTTGTTCGTGAACAAGATTCTGGATGTCTCGCCTGACTACAGGACGAATATGGGCATCCTCGTCCGCCGCTCCGTCCTGCCGTACTTCGGAATGGAGCTTAACTTCAAACTTTAATGAATATGCTGACACACAAAACCATACGATATATTCTCCTGATGCTTTCGGTCGTCCTTTGCGGCTGCGAGAAAGACTCCGGCCAGAACGTATTCTCGATTGTGACCCTCAACGTGACCTGCCCGTCCGTCAGCGCCGGAATTGAAAGGGTCGAGGTGGACAATTCCCTTGACGGGTCATTCATCCGAGACCTCAACACGAGGCAGGAATATGATATTCCGACATTTCAGGTCGGGACCGCCACGGTCAAGCTCAGGAAAGGAATATATATGATCTCCTTCGACGGCAAGGCTGTGTTCAGCGACGGTCAGCGCAAGAAGGTACGTTTCGCGGGTTACAACTCGCCGATGACCTCCGTGACCTTGCTGAACGACAAGGAGACTTTGAACCTTGAATTGACAGTACTGAAATGAACAAGATCGTCTGCATAATATTCACAGTTCTGGCAGCCATGACACCGGCCCGTGGACAAGATAAATCTGATGTCAACTCGGCCTCGGAGAGATATCTGTCCCCTGTCCGTGCCTTGGGGCGAAGCGAGATCGCCGGCCACAACGCAGGCAGTTTCCTGCTCTGGGACATCCCGACATATTCAGAGATCAAGGCGGTCTATGACTTGCGCCGGGAGGATGACGCTCTACTGCCACAGGAAGGCGATGGGCTGGATCAGGGTTCGGTGAAGGTATATTCATTGATCAGATTGCAGAACCATACGGCAGTCAGGGCCGGGGCGGAATATTCAAGAGGGGTGAAAAGGAACGTCCTTTGGAACTCCACATCGGATTTTGAGCTGCTCTACCCGGACGTGATGGTGGACACGATCGGCGGCAATCTCCAGAAGGAGCAATATTCATGCTACGGAGCTTGGTCCAGGCTGATCGGGAAGGCGCACATCGGGGTTTACGGTGGTTACAGGGCACTGCACGAGTTCCGTCAGGTGGATCCGCGTCCAAGATCGGTCACATCCGACCTGAACGCAGCGCTGACCGGTGGAATCGCGGCCAAAGGCTATGTCTTTGACCTCAACGCCGCGTTCAGGGTTTACAAACAGTCGCAGGATGTCAGTTTCTATGATCCGCTTGGGGCGAACACCTCTGAACTGCATTTCACAGGTCTGGGAAGCCATTTTGCCAGATTCGACGGTGCGGGAGACTTTACCTCAAGCAGGTACAATGGCCACGGTTGGGAAGTCTCCGCGACGGTCACGCCGGGCCATCCCGACGGTTGGACCGGATTGCTGTCCTACAACAGCTTGGGCATCGAATGTCTGTTGGTCGCCAACAATCAAGTGCCGATCTCGGATTTGTGGATTCAGAAAGTGGACGGTCTTGTCGGTTACAAACGGCTCAGCGGCTCCGTGAAGTGGAATATTCTCGCAGGGATAGGCTACGAGCTGCGGCAAAGCACGGAGAACATCATCGACACGGGCAAGAACAAGGAATATGCTGTGTTAGGTTCCCTGACTATGTACCGGAACCGGATTCTGTCCGCCAATCTTAAAGGCGCGGTGGAGATTCCGTCAGCCGCAGGAACAATCAGCGTGGCGCCGGACTTTGAATATTACCAATCGTCCGCCGAATACATATTCCCGAAAAGGGAGATGTCCTTCGAATTCGCGGAGGCGGGTTTGAACGCGGGTTTGAGGAAGTCGAGCAAGGAGTGGCTGTTCAGCGCCGAGGTGAGGTTCAACCACGCATTCGGGATGGCCGGGACGCTTTCGATTCCGGCGGAGTACACTGAAGCGAGGGTTCTGGATCATTACGAGCATTTTCATTCGATGATCACCTCAGACCGGACGACAGCCGGACTGAGCCTTGGAATCCAGCGCAAGGTCGGGCAGAACACCGCCGTTTTCCTCAGGCCGGATTTCTCGTTCAGAGCCATCGACGGCTTTGGGCACGCTGGGTTTCTGACCGCAGCGGTAGGACTGGCGTTTTAGAAAAGAATTTAATTATTGTCAACAACTAATAGATTATGAAAAAGTTACTTTTGATCCTTTCGACAGCGCTCGCGCTTGCGGCCTGCAAAAAAGATGAAGATCCTGTCTTCACAATTTCAACCGAGGAGTTGAAGTTTGACGCCAACGGATGCGAGCAGAAAGTTTTCATCTCCACCAACAGAGACTGGACGGCACAGGTGCCGCAGACAGACACTTGGTACACGCTCTCAGCTCTCAGCGGAACTTCCGACACAGAGGTCACCGTCACGGTCGAGCCTTACGAGGAGGCTACCCCTAGAACCTCTACGCTGACATTCGACACGGCTCTCGGACTGCAATCTTTCAAGATCACCCAGAACTGTCCTGTTCCGCCGGAGTAGCCTGAGTCTTCCGCTTTGAAGGTCAGAGGCAAAGGTGGCAGAGTCGCTTTCCCTGCCGTTCAGGGCTATGTGTATGAAGTAGGTGAGACTCCGGAATGGATTTCCGTGGCCGAGACCAGAAAGGACAGTGTCGTCCTTCAGCTTGACACCAACAGGACCGACGCTTACCGTACCGCTGATGTTGTTCTCAAGACAACCGCCGGAGCGGAATTGGAGAAAGTCTCTCTGGAGCAAAGCTGGAGAAACATCGAGCCGGGCGAGGTTCTTATCGAGGAAGTGTTCTTCACCAGCAACGTTCTTCCTACAACCGGCAAGCCGGACAAGTTCCACGGGGACCAGTATTTTAAGATCACGAACAACTCCGACGAGCTTCTCTATCTTGACGGCCTCATGATCTCAGAGGCAAAGTACGCTTCTTCCACAAAGACTCCGTATGAGTTCCTGGATCCGATCAAGAAAGAGGCCTGTGGTGTGGGAACCGTCTATGTCATTCCTGGCGGCGGACACGATGTTCCTGTAGAGCCTGGTAAATCCCTGATCATCGCGAACAACGCGCAGAACCATCTGGCGACCAATCCGAACTCATTCGATCTGAGCGGCGCTGATTTCGAATGGTATGACAAGTCCACCTCATCATCCAACCAGGATGTGGACAACCCGGATGTGCCGAACCTTGACATCTGGTTTACTTACACACTTTCAATTTGGATTCTCCACGACAGAGGATTCAAGGGTTACATCATCTCTATGCCACCTTACGGTGTCACAAAGGAATCCTACCTCGCCAGCTATAAGTGGGAAGGCAAATACATCAACCACTCCCTCGCCGGAGACTTTGAGATGAACATCAAAGACGCCTACAAGATTCCTAACACTTGGGTTCTGGACGGCGTGAACACCGCCATCGAGGAGGACTTCCAGTACACCAGTTGGGATGAGTCCATCGACGCCGGCTGGACACACTGCGGCAAGATCGACAAGGACCCTGAGCGCTACGGCAAGTCCGTCCTCCGCAAGAAAGGCAATGACGGCAAGCTGATTGACACCAACAACTCCACCAACGACTTCACCCCGGACTCCACACCGTCGTTGAAAAAATAGGACGATTGGTCAAAAACAGGTAAAAACGGCTATCCCGGATTTTGTATGTCACAAAATCCGGGATAGTTGTTTTTTTATCACTTTTTATGCATTTTTTTCCATTCCAATGATAGTTCCAACATGCCATTCACCCCATCTCCAATCAACCTGAAAGTCGCCGTTTCCATGAAAGGACACGCACAGGGGGGGTAACCGCCTCATTATTAATCACTTATGGATATAAAAGATGAACGGGGTTTGCTGTCGCAGCAGACCCCGTTCGCAATTCTAACCTAAAACTTAACCTATGAAAAAACTATTCGTTGCAAAGGTATATCTTTTTTATAAAACAAGCAAGGTTGGATGAATTTAATTTGTTCCAAACTACTGTTTTTCTGCTCCAAAAGGCGGAAATGATGTTTTTTGCCTTTTTTGCTATTGTTATTCTGCATCTTTTTCCGTTTCCGATGCGACCTCTTCAGTAATCTGCACCTTCGGCAAACAACTTTCGTCAAGTTTGATTGTCTTGATGCGGACATCCATCAAAGGTTTGTCCCTCTGATCGGTAGCCACCTGCGCTATTCTGTCAATCACATCGAGGCCGCTGACCGTCTCCCCGAAGACAGTGTAGGCACCGTCAAGCTGAGCACAGGCATTAGCGTCCTGCACAATGTAGAACTGTGAGCCGGATGATTCCTTCTTCGGGTTGGCCACATCGCCTCTGCGAGCGGCGGCGAGAGCGCCCTTCTTGTGGGTATATTCAGGGACAAACTCCGCGGGGATCGTGTATCCCGGGCCTCCCTGGCCGTACTTAGCCACAGCAGCGGCGGAAGTGTCACGCGTGAAAGGGTCGCCTCCCTGGATCATGAACCCGTTGATGACCCTGTGGAAGAGAAGGCTGTCATAGTAGCCTCCCAAAGCCAGTTTCTCGAAGTTCTCCCTGTGCAAAGGAGTCTTGCTGTAAAGTTTAACCTTGATTGTACCGAGATTGGTCTCGATGTCAAAAACCGGCTCTTCCGGCAAAGTGGCGATTGTCTCCATGATTGTCTTTGCTTTTGCGGCTTCCTCAGCGGCCGCGATTGAATCCTGGCGGGCCTTCTCGGCGGCAGCCTCGGCGGCGGCTTTCTTGGCTCCGCTGCCACAGCCGAACATCATGGCCGCGGTGATGGCACATGCCAGGATAGTGAAAATGTTCTTTCTCATATTCATTGAAAATTAAAATTTGCGGTAGTTGTAGCCAAGGATGTCGAAGATCTTGAAGGACTCGGCCTGAAGAGCGGCTTTGTACCTGTCAAGATTCTTGTCCTCCGGCCTGCACCACTGCACCTCGCTCAATGCGGTCATACGAGGCAGGAGCATGTACTCCAGATGCTCCGGCGTGGCGACATATTCAGTCCAAAGGTTGGCCTGGACGCCAAGGATGTGCTTCCGCTGCTCCGCGTCAAGCCCCTCAAGAGGCTCGTAGCCGTAAACTTTCTCAAGCGGAAGATCTCCGCCGATGCCGAAAGGCTCCTTGTCCATGTCCTGGGACTGGTAATAGTCAAAGTAGCAGTAGGTGTTTGGGGTCATGATGACGTCAAATCCCATCGCGGAGGCCTTGATGCCGCCGTCCGTGCCTCTCCATGACATCACGGTCGCACCCTTGGCGAGCTCGCCCTCAAGGATCTCGTCCCAGCCGATGATCTTGCGGCCGTGGTCGTTGAGGAACTTCTGGACACGTGCCGTCACATAGCTCTGAAGGAACTGCTCCGCAGTGTGATGCTCGTCAGCCTTGATGCCAAGGGCCTTGATCCTGGCCTGGCAGGCAGGGCACTTCTCCCACTCGGTCTTCGGGCACTCGTCGCCGCCGATGTGGATATATTCAGAAGGGAAGATGTCCATCAGCTCCGTGAACACATCCTCAAGGAAAGTGAACATTCCATCCTTACCGGGGCAAAGGACCTGATCCGAGATGCCCCATCTGGTCCAGACCTCGTAAGGGCCACCGGTGCACCCAAGCTCCGGATAGCCGGCCAAGGCACCCATCATGTGGCCAGGAAGGTCAATCTCCGGGATCACCACAATGCCCAACTTGCCGGCGTAGGCGACAATGTCCTTCATCTGCTCCTGAGTGTAGTAGCCACCGTAGCGGACGCCATCGTTGGAGTCCCAATCCTTCTTGATGACAGTACCGTTTCTGAACGCTCCTACCTCGGTGAGCTTAGGGTACTTCTTGATTTCAACCCTCCAACCTTGATCATCAGTCAGATGCCAATGGAAGCGGTTGAGCTTGTACATGGCCATGACGTCAAGATATTTCTTGACTTCCTCGACGGAGAAGAAATGCCTCGAGCAGTCAAGGTGCATGCCTCTGTAGCCGAAGCGAGGCTTGTCCTGGATCTTCACGCAAGGGAAGAGGAACTTCTCCGCCGGATCAGGATCCTCAACGAATATGCTGACGCTGGTCAATTGCTTCAGCGTCTGGACAGCATAGAGGAAGCCATTGTACGAAGAAGCGCGGACGATGCAGTTAATCTTGCTGACGGCGATGGAATATTCCTCCTCCGCGAGACTCGCGTCATTAAGGAATATGAAGCCCTTCACCTTGTCGTAGTCCTTGTCAAGTCCCATCGGAGTGGCGTAGGAGCATATTCTTCCGCTGACGAATGTGATCTTGTCGGCGAATTCCTTGATGATCTCCTGACTCTTGGCATCAATGGCCTGATCGCAGTTGAAATTGGCGCCGGCACCCTTGAACGTACCTTTCCCAACCTCGACGCTTTGAGGATAAGGGATGACATTGATCGTTGTTTCGGATTCCTTCGCCTTCATTGAACAAGACGCGAAGAGAAGCGCGAGAGCGATGATGTTGATGACTTTTTTCATTTTTGAATATTTTAACGTTGATTCATGCACAAAGTAATCCTTAAAAATACAGGCAAATCCTTTCAAGTTTGCCGGCAAACGCTAAAGATACGAAATTCTTTCGGTTATCAATACAGCAGCAAGCCCAGAATGCCTCCCGCGATGATTATCTTGATCGGTCCGATCCTGAAGACCATAGATGCGACGACGGCCGCCGCGAACAGCCCCCAGCTGATCCAGTCCGGGAAATTTTCCTTGACTATGCTGATCTCAGGCACGAGCCCGTTCCAATCCACGGAGAACATCAGGATCAGGGCCGCGGCTCCGATAAGGCCGACAACGGCTGGCCTGAGACTGGCGAGAACGCTGGCGAACACCCTGCTGTTCTTGAACTTTGTATAGAACTTGACTATGGCCAGCACGATCATAAAGGACGGGAGTATCACGGCGAACGTGGCCGACAGCGAGCCGAGGATCCCGACAAGGTGACTCGCACCGGCCTGGTGCAGTACCTCATAGCCGACGTAGGTGGCGCAGTTGATCCCCACCGGTCCCGGGGTCATCTGGGAGATGGCCACGATGTCAGTGAAAGCGCTCTCGGTCAGCCATCCGTGAGCCACAACGACCTGTGTCTGGATGAACGACAGCATAGCATAGCCGCCGCCGAAGGTGAACAGACCTATGACAAAGAAAACCCAGAAAAGCTGGAGGATAAGAGCAAGCTCAGTCATTTTTAGCCTCCTTTTTGTTTTTGATGACAGCAATGCTTGCCGAAACCACGATCAGTACAAGCAGGATGTAGATCGGAGAGAAGCTCAGGAACGCCACGAGGAAAAGTGTCACGATGGAGATAGCCCAGGCCCACCAGGTCTTGTTGTTCTTCCTCGCCATGTTGATCATCGGCACGGCGATCAAAGACACCACCACCGGACGGATGCCCTTGAATATTCGCTCAACCACAGGATTGTCCCGAAAGTTTGTGAATATCATGGCGATGAGCAGAATCGTGATAAATGACGGGATCACCGAGCCGAGCGTAGCTATCACGCTTCCCTTCACTCCGTGGAGTTTGTGACCGACGAAAATGGACATATTCACGGCAAGCACTCCCGGGGCGGACTGGGCCATCGCTATGATGTCCGGGAGTTCCTCATCGGTCATCCAGTCCCTCTTTATCATCTCGTCCCGGATCAGGGGTATCATGGCGTAGCCTCCTCCGATGGTGAAGGCTCCGATCTTGGCGAAGACCGTGAAGATCTGCCAAAGGGAGACTTCTTCCTTGGAGGCATTCTTTGTTTCTTCTGACATATTCATTGATTATAATTAACCATAGCGGCCACGACTTCGCGCGAGGTTCTGCCGTCTGGGCCATGGGAGGAGGAGTGAAACTCCTTGCACCCGGTTGATGCCTCAAGCCGGGCGATATTCCCCGGCCTCACTCCAGAGCCGGCGAGGATGATGATTCTGCCAGCGGCCTTTTCATTCAGTTCCTTGAGAGTCGGCTCGCCATCATTGACATTTGAGGCGTGTCCGGCGGTCAGCAGCCTGTCGCACCCGAGAGCGATAATATCCTCCAACGCCTTGAACGGGTCGGCACACTCATCGAATGCGCGGTGGAAGGTGACATGAAGCCCCCCAGCCTCGGCCATCAGCCTTCCGACCGCCTCTGTGTCAACGCTTCCGTCCGCCCTCAAGGCACCGACAACCACGCCGTTCACGCCAAGTTCGCGGCACATTCTCACGGATCCGATCATGGCTTCGATCTCAGTCTCGTCATAGACGAAGTCTCCCCCACGCACTCTGATCAGCACATTCACGGGGATATTCACCGCTTTCAGTGCCGCTTCGATGTCCGCGCGGCTTGGCGTCACACCCCCGCACGGCAGATCCTCGCAGAGCTCCACCCTGCCGGCCCCGCCCCTCATGGCCTCGACCGCCTCCGCCGCATCCGTGCAGCAACATTCCATAAATCGTTTGTTTTTCATGCTGCAAAGGTATAAAAATATACTTGATTTCAGTCGCTTCGACAGGCTCGGCGACCAAGTATTCAATTTGCGGCCACCGAGCTTGCATAAGTGAGTTTACCGAAGTGTCTGAAGCGCAAAAAGACAAAAAAGGCTGACCAACCGGCCAGCCTCCTTTCTTATCTGTGAACCAATAATTAGTCGCTGAGGGAGAACCTCTTGAAAGCAACCACTTTGGCGTCCTTGTCAACAGACTTGATGTAAGCGGCGACAGAAACCTTCTCGTCAGACTGAACGAAATCCTGCTCCTCAAGAGTCTGCTCCTTGAAGAACTTCTGGATACGTCCGTTGGCGATGTTCTGGATCATCTGCTCAGGGAGAGACGCGGCCTTCTCGGCAGAGACGGTCTTGATGATCTCACGGGCCTGCTCAGCCTGCTCTGGAGTGATCCAACCCTTGGCGGTGTTGGACTCGATGTGATCCTCGCTGTCAACGTGGGCAGGATTGATGCCGACCTTCTTGAGAGCGGCCTCGACAGCCTTCTGAACCATCTCGTCCTTTGTCTTCTGGACAGCGAGCTCGCGCTCCTTCTCAACCACCTCAGCAGGGCAGTCGGCCGGAGAGACAGAGACAGGGTTCATAGCGGTGACCTGCTGGGCAACGGCCTTGCCGAGCTCGGCAGGAATCTCCTTGTTGAAAGCGACAATGGCGCCGAGCTTACCGTTGAAGTGAACATAGTCACCGATGTACGGAGCCTCAAGAGCGGCATAGTAAGCGAGAACGTGCTTCTCACCGGTCTTGCCGGTCTGGGCGGAGATCTCCTCCTCGACAGTGTGACCGTTAGAGCACTTGCTGGCCTTCAGGCCTTCGATGTCGGCAGGGAATGACGCGATAGCCGCGTCAGCGATCTCTGCGGCAAGAGCCTTGAAGTCAGGGGTGGCGGAAACGAAGTCAGTCTCGCAGCCGAGACATACGATAACACCCTTTTTGCCCTGGATGCGGACGAGAACCGCACCCTCGGAGGTCTCGCGGTCGGCGCGCTTGGCGGCGACGAGCTTACCCTTCTCACGGATGATGTTGACTGCCTTCTCGAAGTCACCCTCAGCCTCGGCGAGAGCCTTCTTGCAATCCATCATACCAGCGGATGTCATCTTGCGTAATTTCATTACGTCTTGTGCTGTAATTGCCATAACTCGTTCTCTTTTAATTATTCAGCCTTTGGTTCCTCAGCAGCCGGAGCCTCAACCGTAGGAGCGGCCTCAGCCTCTACGTCAACCGGCTTCGCGCTTTTGCGGGCGCGGAGCTTCTTGCCTGTAGGGTTTGCGAGAGCCTCACCCTCGGCAGCCTCCTCGTTGGCCTCTTTCTCCTTCTCAAGCTTTCTCTCACTCAGTCCCTCTTCGATGGCCTTGCAGAGAACAGTCATGATGGTCTCGATCGACTTCGTAGCGTCGTCGTTTGCCGGTATCACATAATCAATCGGGGTAGGATCGCAACAAGTGTCAACCAATGCGAATACCGGGATGTTGAGGCGGTTGGCCTCCTTGACGGCGTTGGCCTCCTTCTGGATGTCAACTACGAAGAGCGCGGACGGGAGACGGCTCATGTCCTTGATGGAACCAAGGTTCTTCTCCAGTTTCTCTCTCTGACGGTTGATCTGCAGACGCTCTCTCTTGGCGAGCTTCTCGAACGTGCCGTCCTCCTTCATCTTGTCGATGGTGTTCATCTTCTTGATAGCCTTGCGGATGGTCGGGAAGTTGGTAAGCATACCACCAGCCCAGCGCTCGGTTATCGATGGCATATTGACTGCCGCAGCCTTCTCGGCAACGATCTCCTTAGCCTGTTTCTTTGTGGCTACGAAGAGAATCTTGCGACCTGAACGCGCAAGCTCTTTCATTGCATCGGCAGCCTCGTCTATCTTGACGATGGTCTTGTGCAGGTCGATGATGTGAATCCCGTTCTTCTGGTCAAAGATGTATGGAGCCATCTTAGGGTTCCATTTCCTGGCCAGATGTCCGAAATGTACACCTGCATCAAGAAGTTCTTGGAAATTTGTGCGTGGCATTTTAAAATTCTTGTTTTTTGTTTAAACTTTCCTCCAGACCTTTTGCCGACAGCCTGAAGGCTCTTTTCTTCAATCCCGGAGCAGTGGTCCTCGACCAGTCTCTGAGATTTTCCGCAGTCCCGGCAATCCCCGGTAGTGTTCATCGGATTCTCATCCAGCGAAAAGTCCGCGGGATTTGAAGCACCGGACTGTGCTTTTTTCATAAACCAGCTTATGCCGCTGACAATCCAGACAAGACTAACGCTTGCTGAACTGGAAGCGTGCACGTGCGCTCGGCTGACCAGGTTTCTTTCTCTCGACTTCGCGGGAGTCACGTGTCAGGAAGCCCTCAGCCTTGAGAGCCGCGCGGTAAGCCTCTCTATCCAGATCGCTGAGAGCGCGGGATATTCCGAGTCTGATCGCTTCGGCCTGGCCTTTTGTGCCGCCGCCGACAACGTTAACCTTCACGTCAAACTGACCTTCTGTCTTCGTAACCGCGAAAGGCTGGTTCACAATGTAACGGAGAGCGTCAGTCTTGAAGTACTCCTCAACACTGCGGCCGTTGATTGTGACATTGCCTTGTCCAGCTGCGAGATAAACACGAGCTACGGCTGATTTACGTCTTCCAAGGGCGTTTTTCTGTTCCATTTGCTCTGTTAGATTTCGTTCAACTTAATTTCTCTAGGGTTCTGTGCCTGGTGAGGATGCTCAGGGCCTGCGTAAACGTGCAGGTTGCCTATGATCTTGTCACCAAGACGGGTCTTAGGGAGCATACCCTTCACTGCTCTCCTGACGAGTTCAGCAGGTCTCTTCGCGAGGATCTCCCTCGGAGTCGTGAAACGCTGTCCGCCCGGATAACCGGTGTAGCGAACATAAACACGATCAGTCATCTTGCTGCCCTTGAGGATGACCTTCTCGGCGTTGATGACGATGACGTTGTCACCGCAGTCAACGTGAGGGGTGAATCCCGGTTTGTTCTTGCCACGGAGGACAAGAGCGACCCTTGAGGCAAGACGTCCGAGTGCCAGGTCCGTGGCATCGATGACAACCCACTCTTTCTGTACAGTAGCCTTGTTCAAGGAGACTGTTTTGTAGCTAAGTGTGTCCACTGTCTTGATCTTTAATGGTTTAACATAAAATATTGCGATCCCTACACAACATAGGGACCGCAAATATAGGCATTTTTTCTGAAATATTCAAACCTATTCTTTTATAGGTTTCGGCCAGACTTCGGCAAACCTGGTGACCGGAGGCCGTCAGGTTGATTGATCCGCCGGACCATCGGAGACGGTCGCTTCAGAAAAAAACTGAAGAGAAAGCGGACACAAGTAGGAATATTCAGATATTTTCCCCAAATATGTCTGCCGATTTTGCCAGACACACCGGCGCCGGTTCAGCCACAAAGTCGAATATGACACCTATAAGAATTGTACTGACAAATATATTCCTTCTGTTCACCTTGTCCGCATATTCGGAGAATGTGGTGGACTCACTTGTAACGGCACTCAATCACCAAAAAGGCTCTCAAGCCGCGCGGACAGCGGAAGCATTCTTTAAGTATCTGGCCGAAAGTGGATTCACCGAGAACACGGTCGAGTTGATTCCAGGAAGCGAAGCGGACAGTGTCAAGGCTCTGACTTTGTACTGGGCGGGAGAATGGTACTATGACATCCAGGATTATGACAGATCCATTGAATATTCAAGCAAGGCGCTGAGCCTCAGCCGTAAAGTGTCCGCCAAGGAAATAGAGTGCGATTGCGACAACATCCTCTCCATAGCGTACTTCCGGAAGTCAGACTTCCATAAGTCGCTGGAATACGCTAAAGCGACCCTTGCGCTGGGACGTGAGCTTCAGGATGAGGAGCGGATCACATATTCATTGAACACCTTGGCTGGAATCTGCCTTGCGTCGAAGCAGCCTGCGGAGGGCGTGAAATACGTTCTTGAGGCTATCCATTTCCGGCGATCAGCCTTATGTCTTCTCTGAGAAGGACAGCGAAAGGATCTCCAACGAACTGTTCAAGGAGGAATGCCTGATAGACACCACACTTACTGTCAAGGTTCAGAACAATGTGATCAGCTTCGGCTCCAATTCCGGTACTCCGCAGGTCGGTGATGTGCGCGTGACCTTCACAAAGGTCCTTCCGGGAGAGGTATCCCTTATGGCTCAGGTCAGCGGCGACACGTTCGTGCCATTCACGGCAAAGAACGGCAAGTCTTTCAGCGTGCTTGAGATGGGTGTGAAGTCCGCCGACCAGATGTACGAGGGTCAGCACTCGGCCAACAAGATCTGGCTCTGGATCCTCAGAATTCTGGGTATATTCCTTGTGATCGGAGGTCTGAAGGGCATCTTCGGCTTCATCGAGACTCTCGCCAAGGTGGTTCCGTTCATCGCCAACATCATCGGGGCCGGTGTCGGTCTGGTCTGCTCGATTGTCGGCTTCGCCTGGTCCTTCATCGTGATCGCCATCGCCTGGCTCGCCTATAGGCCAGTGCTTGGAATCTCGCTCATTGTGATCGCCGTAGCGCTGGTTATCTTCCTTGCGCGCGGAAAGAAAAAGGTGCAGACAGCGTGAAAGGTCTGGTAGGGTTACTTACGTGTGATGATAATTATCAAATAGCATAAAATCAACAAATTATGAAAATTCTAGCAAACATGAGGAAAGCGTTTGGCCTGGCTCTGGCCTTTGCTCTCGCATTATCCTTGAGCGCTCCGGCCCAGGGGCAGAGCGTCTTGAACCAGATCGGCAAGCGTGCCAAGAACGCGGTCAACACCAGGACTACCATGGGCGCTGACAGGGCTATCCAGAAGACATTGGACAAAGCGGAGAACGCCATTGAGAAGGGAGTGACCAACGCGGGAAGAGGACGTTCCGGGAAGGGAAACGCTCCGACTGTCGGTAAAGGTTCGGCTGCAGGCGGCGGAGCCGTGGCTGGCAATGGATCAGTGGCCGGCAACGACGAGGAGCAGAAGGGCCAGCCGGCCGGTGTCGAGACCACCAAGATGAATCCTATCGGATCCAAGGGAATGGGCGGAGCGGATCTCTCCAACCTGGAGACCTACACGAAAGAGACCTGCATCCTTTACCTGAACAACTCGAACGTGGATCTCACGGTTCACGACTGTGCGTTCATCAACGCTCCCAACCATGTGATCCTTGGCCTTTTCAAGGGTAGCCTGACGATTGACAACAACCTATTCGTGAACTGCAGGATGGAGGCCATGGATGCCCGCGGCTCGGATCCGAAGGAGAATTCCAGGATTGACTTCACCAACAACACGGTGCTGTTCATGTGGTCGTTCAAGCAGAATCTTGAGACCATGGGCTATGGCTTCCGTTTCCAGCCTGGCACGGATTGCCATCTGGCCAACAACATCTTTGGCTGCTCAATGTTCACGGCGCTTGACTACACGCACATCGACAGCGACAAGAACCGTGAGGCCACCCGCAACACTGTTGTGGAGAACAACGTGTTCTTCCTCAACAGGATGGGCGACCTTTCTATCCCTGGCGGCGGCAATTTCATCAACATCAGCAGCGCCGATTTCTCTGACGTTGAATACATCGACTCCGAGAGCGGCAACACGACGGTTCAGGACGCGAACATATTCAAGGGCAAGATTGACGAGGCCTATCTGAAGGGATTCCTCAATGCGTCGTACACGGCTGAGATGCAGCACAACCCGAATTCGGCGGTGAACACCTTCCGTTCGGCGCTCGGCATGAACCAGATCGGCACAATGACCTCCAAGGTCACGATGTACGCCAACCGCTACAACTGGGAGAAGGCCCTCCTGATCTTCGGCGCGATGCCAGGGTACGGAGCACAGATGCCTCAATAGTTGTGTGTTATGTATGAATATGGCGGCCTACACGCTTCGAGCGCCCTGTCCGGGTGAATGGCCGCCACGGCCTCACCGCCACCGGAACTTCCATTACAGTTCGTAAAACAAGCACAGCCGGACATATTCATTCTAAAAACCGGACATATTCATTCTAAAAAAGAGAGAATGCATCCTGCCATGAAGTGCCATGCGGTGACATACAGGGGCGTGGCACTTAAATAGCTGACTGTCAACAATAAAAGCATTGACCTTGTGCCATAATCAGCACCAGGTCAATGTTTATCTGATTAATATTCAACCTCTTATCTGCCACGCAGCCCACAGAGCGCCCAAAATCGTGGAAGGTGCCTCCACCGTGTAGCTCATGACTTATCTGCCACGCAGCCCACAGAGTGCCCAAAAGGAGACAATGACAAAAAGAACAGCGTCCCGGCCTTGAGCGGAACGCTGCGAAGGAGGCTAAATGGACAGGACGGCCAGAACGTTGATGAGTTCCTTGTCGATCGGTTTATCCAGTTTGATGGCCTTTCCGACAGGAACGTAAACAATCTCGTTGTTGGAGACACCGACCATGATGTTCCGCTGGCCCTCCTGCAGAGCCTCGATGCTGGCGTAGCCGAGGCGGCTGGCGAGGATCCTGTCGTAGGCGGAAGGGCATCCTCCACGCTGGAGATGGCCCAGGATGGTGACACGGACATCATATTCAGGATACTCCTTCCTCACCCTTTCGGCGTAGTGCATCGCTCCCCCGTCCTTCGGGCTTTCGGAGACGAGCACGATGGAGCTGTTCTTGCTCTTTCGGCAGCCATGGCTGATGAACTTCTCAAGCTGGTCGATGTCGGTCTGGTCCTCAGGGATGATGGCGGCCTCGGCACCTGCGGCGATGGCTGAGTTCTGAGCGAGGAAACCGGCGTCACGGCCCATCACCTCGACAAAGAATATGCGGTCGTGGGATGTCGCCGTGTCACGGATCTTGTCCACACACTCGACGATGGTGTTAAGCGCCGTGTCATAACCGATTGTGGAGTCCGTGCCGTAAAGGTCATTGTCAATCGTGCCTGGCAGACCGATGATCGGGATGTCATATTCCCGGGCGAAATCCTGCGCCCCCGCAAGGGATCCGTTGCCTCCGATAACGATCAACGCGTCAACTCCGAACTTCACGAGATTGTCGTAGGCCTTCTTGCGTCCTTCCACCGTCATGAACTCCTCGCTGCGGGCGGTCTTCAGAATCGTTCCGCCCCTCTGGATGGTGTTGCTGACACTTTCTGTCGTAAGTTCCTTGAAATCACCGTTGATGAGACCTTCGTAGCCGCGATAGATACCCATAACCTTCCATCCGTTGTAGATCGCCGCGCGGGTCACGGCCCTGATGGCCGCATTCATTCCCGGAGCGTCTCCGCCTGACGTCAAAACTCCGATTGTCTTTATCTCTTTCATAATACCCTACTTGTTAACTGAATTAATTCTTTATTCAACTTTCGCAAGTAGGCAATTACCTGCTGTAAAGTACATTATCTCACGTTC
>ENA-ORSB01000928-ORSB01000928.1-human-gut-metagenome-genome-assembly--contig:-NODE-928-length-30428-cov-6.864024_pt1 | contig 30428 bp, 28 predicted proteins | sample MGYA00242180_ERZ509144 | MGnify/ENA primary metagenome ERZ509144 (study PRJEB26280, sample SAMEA2338661) | human gut metagenome | biome: human gut; feature: human-associated habitat; material: faeces...
CGTCCGCTCTTATGCCTTGAGACCTTCATCCTCCCGATCACATCGTCAATCGTAACGCTTCCCTCCACGGTCGCCACATAGACGTCGTTCTCTGTCACCTGTGCAAGCACACATTCCAGACGCTCGTAGCTCTCATCCGCCGCATGCTCACTTCCATGACCCATAAAAATCACCGGCGAAGATCCCGCCTCCGCCGCCACCGATTCCCAGAGAGCCTCCGCCGTTCTCTGATAATCCTCCGGTGTCTTAAGCAGCGCATCCGCAATCCGAACGTCCTCAAACCACGGTGCACAGTCTGTTACCTCCTGCTTCATCCGACGGTTCTCAATCCCGTCAATGATGTGGGTCGGAAATACGATCACACGCCGCACCCCGGCATCGCGCATCCGGCAAAGCGCCTGCCTCACATCATCTTTCGCGATGCCGTCCCGCTCTCTTAACACCTTCCTCACAGTGCTGCTGGAATACGCCTCCTCCACCAGATAATGCGGATACTGCTCTCTGACAAGCGCCACCATCTGATCGATATTCTTTTCTCTTGTCTCCTGATAAGTCGTTCCAAAGCTCACGACCAATATGCCACGCTCCATCGCGCATCTCTCTTTCTCTGCCGCCGGTACACATGCCCTTCCCGATGCATTCACCGTTCCGGCACACCTACTGTCTCCAAATTCACACGCCGTCTCCTGCAGTCAACCGCCATTTCAAGTTCCTTCCAAATGATGCAGCGCCTCTGCGGGGATCAGCTTTCCGAGTGTTTTTGCATACTCGCGCAGCGCGCGGTTCGCTTCGTTGTAAGGTCCAAAGGTTTCCGCACAACAGACACACGTCTCACACGTCTTTATCCACGACCTCGCCTCCGCGATCTCCTCCTCTGTGACCGGGAAAAACGGCTTCACGGAAACCACCCGGCTTGCCGCGGCACACGAATCCTGATATTCCACATCATTTTCCATCAGAATTCCCGCCGCAAACGGCACATTTTTCCGCTGTAAGGCATGATAGACCGGTATGCCGCTACCCGCACCGCCGATCACAAAGATCTTTGGCCGGCTTTTATTTCCGCGCAGATACACGGCGCCTGTCCGTGGATCAAAACACTCTGTATCTACCCCGTATAATTTTTGAATATAATCGCCCGAAAATACTTCCTCAGGCGTCCCTGTTTTTCCGATGTGGTCTCCCTCCACGCAGGCGATCACATCCGATACCTTTAACGCCAGATCCAGTTCGTGGAGCGACATGACAACCGCCATATTTCTTTCTGCCGCGAGTCTTCGGATACTGGATAAAATGTCGATCTTGTAGCGCATGTCCAGGTACGAAGTCGGTTCGTCCAGAATCAGAATCCGCGGCTCCTGGCAGATGGCGCGCGCTAACATCACCCGCTGTCTCTGTCCGTCGCTGATCTGTGAAAAATTCCGGTCCGCGGTGTCCCCGGCATGCACCAGCTGCATGGCGTCATCCACAAGCTTCCAGTCTTCTGCTGAGAGAATCCCGAGCCTTCCGGTATACGGATACCTGCCGGTCGCAACCACCTCACGGCAGGTCATAAATTCCGGATGAAGCCGCTCCGTCATCACCATCGCAAGCGTCCGTGCAACTTCCTCTTCCCGCATCCGGCTCATGGATGTCCCCTCCAGAAAGATCGTTCCTCCAAGCTCTGCAAGCTGTCTGGTCACAGTTTTTAATATCGTGGATTTGCCCGCACCGTTCGGTCCGATCAGCGTCAGGACATTTCCCGGACTTACATGCAGTGAAATATGGTTAAGCAGAGGTTTTCTGCCGTACCCTGCCGCCACATCCTCAAGCCTGATTCCAGACTCTTTTTTCCTCTGTTCCATCACACGTTCCTCCGTTACCTGTCCTCATTCCTGCGCAGCATCATCACAATCACTACCGGCACCAGAAATACGGCTGTCACCGAACTGATCGAAAGCTCCGTCGGAGCAAACACCGTCCTCGCAAAGCCGTCGCAAAACAGCGTGATAATTGCCCCGCCCAGAAAACAGCCCGGTATCAGCAAAAGCGGTTTCGCCGTCTTCATCGCCGTCTTCACCAGATGCGGAACCGCAATTCCCACAAAGGAGATCGGTCCGGCAAAGGCCGTCACGCAGGCAGACAGCAGACTCGACAGCAGAATCAGCAATACGCGAAGCAAACGGATCTTAACGCCCATGTTTCTCGCATACGCCTCGCCCATCTGATACGCACCGATCGGTTTTGCCAGAAAAAAGGTCACTCCCATCGTGATTGCCACCACCGCTGTCATCATCCGCACATTCGACCAGGTCATTCCGGAGAGACTGCCCATCGACCAGTTGTGAAGGTTCACAATGTTGGAGTCATCCGCAAACGTCACGCAGAAATCCGTGATTGCCGAACAGATATAGCCGATCATAATGCCGCATACCACAAGCATGGACATTTTTTTTACCCGGCAGGAAATTAAGAGCACGAACCCCATCGCAAGCATCGATCCGGCAAACGCCGCCACAATCATGCCGAGCGAACTGATCGTCCTGCCCATTTCCAGAAGGGTGATCATCGTCAGCGCAACCACAAGCTTCGCCCCGGATGAGATGCCAAGCACATAGGGACCCGCAATCGGATTCTGAAAAAATGACTGCAGCAGAAATCCCGCAACTGAGAGCGCTCCCCCCAGAATAACTGCCGCACAGATCCGGGGCAGGCGGATCTCCCAGACAATCTGCCGCGCCGTCTCATCCGCCGTGCTGCCAAAGCGGTGCAGCAGAATGTCCGCAATCTCACTTCCCGTCATCTTGACACTTCCGGAACCGATATTAAAGAAAAACAACCCGCCAAGCAGCAGGATCATCGCGCCAAAGGCTATCACATACCGTTTCATTCTTACCTCACGTGTTTTAAAAACCGATAATTCTCGTCTGTCTCATCCGCAAGCACCTTGTGCAGATCCTCAATGAAATCGCAGGTTCCCGTCGATTCCTGAAAGAAATTGCTTCCGGTACAGTATACATTTCCCTCTTTTACTGCCTTAAAATCAGAAAACAGTGTGCTCTTTGCCAGAAGTTCATCGACACTGTAAAGCTCCCCCTCGATCGTACTGTTGTAGATGAGGATGTCGGCGTCCTTCGCTGCCGCATAAAAATCCTCCATCTGCATGTTCATCGTGGACAGGGCATTCTCCTCCGCCGAAAGACGGTCGTTTAGGACGTAGGTACCGCCGGCGAGCCCGATCATCTGCGCAATATAGTCATTCGGCTTGCGGACATTGACCGCTCCGTTCGCCGTGATATAAAAAAAGGCCACCGTGCGGCCTGTATCTTCCTTTTCCATGATTGGTTCTATTTTTTTAAGCTGTTCTTCATAAAATGCATCGGCTTCCTGTTCTTTTCCATACAAAAGACCATATAACCGGATCCACTCCAGTCTTCCGAGCGGATGCTCTTCATAGCTGGAACGTTCCACCATGACCGGTATGCCAAGGCTTTCCAGCTTTTCTTTTACCTCCGGATTATGTCCGATCATTGTGTTCTCCAGTGCAAAGTTGCACCCTTCCTTTAATATCAGTTCATAGTCCGGTTCATTATATTTTCCTGCGTACAGCATGCTACCGCTTTTCATGGCAGATGCCGCTTCTTCTATATACCAGTCAGACTCTTTCACTCCCGTAAGCCGGACGTCGGAAAGCGCTCCGATCTCACGGATCATATCCATCACCGAGGAGGACACCAGATAGGTGTGATCCAGCGGCTGTTTTAACACAACCACATCCTCCGGCACATGTTCCGGTACCGGAACATTCTCCGGCACCAGCAAAAACCGGCTGTCAGCGATCGTAATCAGATCATACTTCCCGTACTGCTCCACCTGGTACTGCGTGGCATAAGAAAGATCCCACTGCCCCGTCTTCGTCAGTTCCGAAAAGTCCGTCTCTTTTAACGTAAATGACAGCGTGTACTCAATCTCATGCGGCACGCTCATCGCCGTCGTATCTCCGATCACAGAGATCTCACACGGCAGTTTTTCAAGCGGGATCGTAAACGTCGAGTTCTCTCCTGCTTCCGCCTCATTGTAATAGGTCTCATCCTCTACCATCATGTAATCATAATACGGGCTGCTCCACACAATGGTGGCATATATTTTGCCACCCTCCACCGTAAGCGCCGCCGGTGAGTCCACCGTCGCCCTGCCGCTGCCGCCGGTGAGCGTGACGTCCGCCTGATAGGTTCCGTCCGCCAGTTTTTCACTCTGCGGCGTGTGGCACGCTGTGAGAAAACAGATTACAGACAGCAGACATACGATCAGTTCTGTTACTTTCTTTTTCATCTCTTACTCCGCAACCGGGTCGGATACACTCACCTTGTGATCGTACCACACACCCTTGGTTCCAATAATTGCCAGATCAAATTCCTGATCCAGTGCTTCCACCGGAATATCGAATCCGTACACTTCCTCGGATGTTCCGTCACTGTAGGTTACGGTATCCTTCGTCGGCTCAAGCAGCTTGGCTCCGCTCTTCTGCGCGTCCTCGGCGGTTCCCGGATACAGATTCACAATACTCTGTGACACAAGACTTACGTGAATGGTCATCTTGCCATCCTTGACGGTAAGTGTGCCGCGTCCGTCACATGCCTCATTGACATGGAACATACTGCTGTCAGTGTCGAAGACGGCACTGTACGTGCCGTCCTCCAGATTTCCTGCTGTGGTTGCCGCTGCTGCGGTATCTACGCTGCCGAGCGAATCGATCGCATCCTGCGTGTGGGATACATACAGCTGCTCAATCGTATCGATTCTTCCAAGACCTGCGATCTGGCATGTTACACTCTCAAAAGATCCGTCCGCCTCAAACATGCTCTTCCAGGAATCATCGTCATCCCCGGCCATATCATTGTTGGCATGATCTCCTGCCACTACCATGAGCGGTCTTAATACCACTTTCGTGTAGCCGGCTTCTTTGACTGCCTCGATCACTGCCTCGCATGCAGTCTCTTCCGGTTCTCCTTCCACAGTGCCGATGAAGACATTCGCGTAGTTTAAGTTCTTCATCACACTTGCCATCTGGCTGTAGCTTACCTTCGCGGTATGAGCGGTTCCATGTCCCATGAATACAAATGCGGTACCGTCTTCAGCTGCCGCATCCAGGGAATCATAACCTGCCTCTGCAACTGCCTCTGCCGTGATCGCCTTTGCAACGGCTTCCTTATCGTCATTGATTACTGTTGCATCTTCGCCAACCTCGCCGAGCAGCGGTTCTGCGACTGCAACGGATGTAAACTGATCGCGGTACTTCTCTACCGATTCCATCAGTTCGTCATACTCTGCACCATGCATCAGATGGGTCGGCTGAATCACAAGGTTCTTCACTCCGTTTGCCACCGCGCGGTCTAACGCCTGGTCTACATTGTCGATCTTCTCATCATCTCTCGCCTGTACATGGTTGATGATAATCTGTGCAGTAAACGCTCTTCTTACCGACCAGTCCGGATATGCCTCCGCGATTGCTTTTTCCACGCCGCCGATATCCTCGGTACGGCTGTCATTGAAGGATGTACCAAAACTTACGACAAGGATCTCATTCTCGCCGATCTCATCCTCATTTAACGGATCGTCCTTGGAAGCGTCCCCGGTATCTTTTCCGAAATAATCCGGATCTGCATTCTCACCTTCGACAAGTTCCTTCTGTGCATCGGTCAGTGCATCCCATGCCGCCCTTGCCTCTGCACACTGCGCATCGGTCTCATCCGTGCGCTCCTGTACGTAGATTGCATCAATCAGCGCTGCAACATGATCTGCCGCATCCTGATCGGATACTGCCTCTGTCCCGGTCTCCGCAACAGTCTCTGTCTGTGCTGTCTGCACGTTCTCCTCTGTGGTTGTCTCTGTCTTACTGCCGCATCCGCCGATCATGCCGGCTGCGAGTGTCAGGCTTAGTAAGAGTGCCAGTGTCTTTTTTTTCATAATTCCTCCTGCTGATGATTGTATATTTTCCATAAAACAACAGAAAGAAACTCCGCTCTATAAAACATAGAAACGGAGCAGCTGATCAACACACAAAAGTACGACCAATTACTCGTGATCCGGAATCTCTTCCTGTACTATCATAACTGGCAGGTTTCCTGGCTGATAGATCCTCATGCAGATACTTACCTTCCCGGCGTATGCGCGCCAGTGGCGTAAAGCTTTCGTATCTGCACTCCCTAATCACAGTGACGAGATCGTACAGGATTCCCACCTGTTTCCCTTTTAACCGGTACAAAGGCTCATCTGTACATCTTCTGCACACACCTTTGCACCGGCACCAGTTACTTTTTTATGAAATTAAAAACATATTACCATTGCATGTTTATTTTTTCAAGTAGATTCTGTCCGCCGCCTTTTTCAGAAACCGGTACGCGTATTCCGGATTGGAATAATAATACAGATGCGGGAATCCCATCCACTGTGACGGACTCTCATGTACGCACTCCCACGATCTTCCGGTTACCGGCTTTTTGGCCACCGCACCCGCGCCGTTGTCCGTGCTGTCATAATAGTGAAACTCATGTCCCGCAATATGTGCGCCCGCCGGTAGGAAGTTCTCCTCCTTTTCCGTAAGCATCACATAGCCGAAGCGCACCAGCTTTCCAGTATTTTTAGCTGACGCCGAAATCACTCCCGCCATCGGATAACACACTCCCTCATCGTCGCAGAGCGTCTCATGCAGATAGAGGAATCCGCCGCACTCCGCGATCGTCGGCAGACCGCCCGCCACCGCGTCGTGCACCGCTTTTCGCATTGGGGTGTTTTTCGACAGCGCTTTGGCATGCAGTTCCGGATAGCCGCCGCCTAAGATCAGTCCTGCAATCCCCTCCGGCAGGCTCTCATCCTGTAACGGAGAGAACGGCACCAGCTCGGCTCCCGCCTCCCGCAGCAGCTGCAGATTGTCCTCATAGTAAAAACCAAATGCCGCATCTCTTGCAATTCCGATTCTTACATCCGCAATCTTTTTTTTCGGCACCGGATCTGTCTCCAGCGCTTCTGCGGATGCGGCAATCGCAAGAAGCTTCCCGCAGTCAAGCGTTTTTCCGAGCGTATCCGCCACCATCTGAATCTGCTTTTTCACATCCGCAATCTCTTCGGGCATCACAAGTCCTAAATGTCTGCTGTCCCAGTGCAGTTCCTTTAACTTCGGCAGACACCCCAGCACTGGAAGCGACAGCTCGCGCTCTATTTCGGGACGGATTGTCTCACAGAATGTCACCGATGTCTGATTCAAGATCACGCCCCGGATCAGATGATGCCGGTCATAGTCCAGAAAGCCCCTTATGACCGGCAGAATGGAACGCCCCATTCCATGTGCGTTCACCACCAGAATCACAGGCGTCTTCGTTACCTCTGCCAGATGGTAGGACGATCCCTCCTTGCGGATTCCACCGAGGCCGTCGTAAAGTCCCATCACGCCCTCCATCACCGCAAGGTCTGCGCCCTCTGCCGCGCGCGCAAAAAGGCTTTTCGTCATTCTCTCCCCAGTGAAAAAAGTGTCCAGATTCCGGGAAGGGACTCCGAGCACCGTCCGATGGAACATCGGATCGATATAGTCCGGCCCACACTTGATGGCACTGACGCTTTTTCCTTCCTGTGAAAAAAGCATCATCAGCGCACAGGAGAGAAGCGTCTTGCCGCTCCCGCTTCCCGCCGCCGCAATCATGATTCTGGGAATGTTCATCTTACCTCTCCTCCCGTCTGTCCGGTTTTTGTTCTTCCCCCTCGCCATTCTCCGACAGGGAAAACGAGATCACATAGATCGGATTCTCCGCCTGCATCAGATGATGGGAACCTGCTTTTTTTGCGCGGCTGACCGCAATCTGTGTGATCTCTTCCTCACAGATCAAAAGCTCCTTCCGCAGTGCCACAACCTCGGCGACCGTCTCAAGCGAGACGGCATTTAAGACAACGCGCACGTTCGGATTTTTCTCCCGGAGTGCCAGAAGAATCTCCCGCAGCCTGCCGCCGCTTCCGCCGATGAACGCGTGCGTCGGCGCCGGGAGTTCTCCAAGACATTCCGGTGCCTCCCCCTTTACGACAACAAGGTTCTTCACGCCTGCACGCGATGCATTTTCCGCAATCAGTCCACAGGCTTCCTCTCCATGTTCCACGGCATACACCCGCAGCTGTTTTGACCGCAGCGCCGCCTCCACCGCAATCGAGCCGGTTCCGCTTCCGATATCATAAAATACGCTCTGACTCTTTAACCCGAGCCTGCACAGAGACAGCCAGCGGATTTCCTCCTTCGTCATGGGGACACGTCCGCGCACGAACCAGCGGTCAGGGACTCCCGGAGCGAGCGTCTCCCCCTGTGCACCCGGATTTTCAATCAGGCAGGCATAGAGTCCATCGTCCTTTAACGTCCGGCACACTTCCGGCGTTCCGTGCCAGATCCGCTCTTCCCTGTAGGAGAGCTGGTATCCAATGGTAAGCTCCACCCCGGACAGTCCCGCCGCCTCAAGTTCTTCCCCGATGCGGATTAGATCGCTTCTGCCTGAAACAATCAGAAATACCTTTTTCTCCCTGCGCACACACGCGGTAACATCCGCCTCTCTCCCGTGTGTGCTGACTATTTTCGCGTCCTGCCAGCTTTTACCTGCGCGCGCCGCCAGATAGGAGAGCGAGGAGATTCCAGGACAGATGGTGATCCCGGCCTGTAATTTTCCAAGACGCACTTCTTCCTGCAATGCCTTATGCACCGCCTCTGCGCCGCTGTAAAATCCGGTATCGCCGGAAAATAAGATGGCAATCCGCACGGTTCCTTTTTCCCTGCAGGAATAAATATACGGAAGAAGATCTGCCGGAAGATACGCCTCCCGTTTTTCTGCATCCGGTGCGATCAGAGGATCAGCCGCGGCAAGCAGCCGCTTCGCTCCGCAGACCACCTCCGCCTGCGCAATCGCCTCCCCTGCCTCGCCGGTGAACAACTTTGTGTTCCCCACTCCGATTCCCACGAGAGAAATCTGCAGCGGCTGATGCTTCGTCCCGCTCTTTTTCCCGCAGAGTGTTTCGATTTCGGACAGGACTTTTTCCATGCTCATCCCGCCCGCCTGCTCCGGATTCTGAATCATGACCACCGGGATTTTCGTGTGCTCTGCCGCGCGGATCTTCTCCGGAAATCCGCCCGCCTGTCCGCTCTCCTTGGTCACCAGCACGCCGATGTCATACTGCCGGATCAGCGCCTCGTTGAGCTCCGTTCCAAAAGGTCCCTGCATGGCAATGATCTGCTTCCCCGGAATCTGTTCCCTGTGGCAGATTTCGATGCTCTCCACCCCCGGAAGCACACGCACAAAAAGTCTCTCACGGATCTCTTCCCGGGCGGCATATGCGTGCAGTTCCTTGCTGCCCGTCGTAAGAAGAATGTTCCCCGGCAGCTTAGACAGCAGTTCTACACATTCCTGCGTGTCCGCCACCGTATGTATCATCCACTCGTGCTCTGCGATCTCACGCTCCGCTGCCGTGCTCCGGCTGAGCCTTAAATAGGGAAGATTGGTCTTTTTTGCGCTCTCTTTGATGTGCTCCGTCACCTCCACCGCGTAGGGATGCGTGGCGTCCACCACTGCAAGAAATGCACCGGTTCGCATGAGTTCTTCCATCTCCGGTTCGCCCATCCGCCCTTCCCGGATCACAAGATGCTCCTGCTGACGCATCACTTCCCTGCCGTACTCGGTCGCCACACTCGCCATACAGTCAATCTGTCTGGCACAGAGTGCCTCCGCTAATTCTCTTCCCTCCGTTGTCCCGGAAAAAATCAATATTTCTGCCATATTCTCTCCATTTCCAGGTCTCTTATCCGCGCTCATCTGCACGCGCCTTAGCGCCTGTCCCGATCTGATAGCCGCGCTTTGTGACAAGCTTATCTCCCATAATGACCGACTGTGAGTTGCCGATAAATACCGTGGTAAACATATTCACCTGAATCTCACGAAGTTCCTGCAGGGTGCAGGTGTGTGCCGTCTCCCCGTCTCTTCCGATGTTTTCCACATAGCCGCAGGCACGCGTTCCCTTCGCCCCGGCATCCAGCAGAATATCACAGGCGCGCTGCAAATAATCTGCGCGCTTCCTGCTCGACGGATTGTAGAGCGCTATCGCGAAATCCCCCAGAACAGCTGCCCGAAGCCGCGCTTTAATCTGCTCCCACGGAGTCAGAAGATCGCTTAAGCTGATCACGCAGAAGTCATGGTTTAACGGCGCGCCGAGCACTGCCGCACCACTGCTTGCCGCGGTAATCCCCGGTACCACCGTAAGTTCACAGGACGGATATTCTGCGCTCATCTCATACATGAGTGACGCCATCCCGTAGATTCCTGCGTCCCCGCTGCAGATCAGCGCTACGCGCTTTCCCTTCTTGGCCTCCTCATAGCACATCCTGCATCGCTCCACTTCCTGGCGCATCGGAGTCGACAAAAACGTTTTCCCCAAAAATCGTTCCCCGAGAAGATTCAGATACACCGTATATCCCACAATTACGTCACAGGAATCCAGCACGGTGAGCGCTTCCTGTGTCATATCTTCCTCTCTGCCCGGTCCCATTCCGACAATATAGATTTCATGTTTCATCAAAACTTCACACTCCATTTTTTCTCTGCTATGGCAAGCGTCTTGCCCTCACATGCCGTCTTTTGCACCAGAAGTCTGCCGCCCTCCCCCGCCGCGCAGACCGCCGCGCGCTCACACACATTATCCACGCCGACCTGTTGCGCCACAAAGCCGGATGACGTGAATGTACCGTCCACACACTGCAGGCGCCCGGCCGGATAAGTGAGAAAAGGAACCGCTAACTGCTCTGCCAGTGCCAGAATTCCTACCTCATCCGCTTTTACATCGACCGACGCGATTCCCGCCACCGCCATGCTGGAAAGCTTCTCTTTTTCCAGGGTCTCCCGCACAAACGCTTCCAGTTCCTCTTCGCTTTTGCCCCTTCTGCACCCGACGCCAAGCAGTAGGCAGGACGGAATCAGCCATAAGCTGCATCGTTCCCCGGCTTCGCACTGCGGCGCGACCAGCACATCCACCGGCTCCTTTGGCGGATACGGTACCAGTCTTACCTCCGGCGGAATCTCTCCTTCACATTCTCCGGCGACGGACATGGTAAGATACCCGGCGCGCAGAAGCCCGGCGGACACCCGGGCGATTCCGTCATGACCGGCAACGGCAAGACGGTTTGACGCTGCAAACACATCCACCGCAAAAAGCCCGTTCACATCCGTCGCCGTGGTGAGCACGGCAGTCGCACCGAGGGCTCTTGAAAGTTCCCCGGCAAGCCGGTTGGCTCCTCCGTAATGACCTGCAAGAAGCGGGATCACAAACTGCCCCGCCTCATCCGCCACGAGCACCGGAACATCGGAAAGCTTATCTTTTACATGCGGTGCGATACTCCTGACCGCAATCCCGCATGCCCCGATAAACAGGAGCGCATTTCCCTCCGCAAACTGTTTTCCTGTCCATTCGGCAAGTGGCTGATCCACGGAAATCCCTATCCCCTCTGCCCGGGCGTCGCTGCATTTTGTATATAATTTACAGAACCATACGGCATCCATCGCTTCCTGAATGCGTTCTGCCAGTTCTGCCCCCCTGTAAGTAAAGCTGATGACAGCTATGTCCGTCTTCTTCACTTTGTCTCTCCCTGTTCCTTTTTTGCCTTCCGGTATCCCGTGGTAAATCCGGGATCATACAGCTTCGAGCGCTCATACCCCGGCGCTGCCAGCACATCTCCCACCAGAATCAGCGCCGTCTTCGTAATCTGATGCTCCACCGCCACCGCAGCAAGCGTCTCCACCGTGCACACGTACGCCTCCTCGTCCGGCCAGGTCGCCTTATAGACGATCGCTGCCGGCGTATCCGGCGCATACCCTCCGTCCATCAGTCTTTTCGACAGTTCTTTTACCATTCCCGCACTTAAGTAGACTGCCATGGACGCCTGATGTGCGGCAAAACTCTCGATGCTCTCCCGCTCCGGCACTGCCGTGCGTCCTGCCATCCGCGTGATAATCAGGCTCTGCGAGATCCCCGGCAGCGTATACTCCAGATTCAGATCCGCCGCCGCGCCAAAGCATGCGCTGACGCCGGGACAGCTCTCATAGGAAATCCCCTCTGCTGCAAGTACATCCATCTGTTCACGCACCGCCCCGTAGAGACTCGGCTCCCCGGTGTGAAGCCGCACGGTGGTAAGCCCTTTTTCCTCCGCCTCCCGGATGACCGCAAGCACTTCCTCCAACGTCATTTTTGCGCTGTCATAGATCTTTGCCCCGCTTCCGGCATAAGAAAGAAGCTCCGGATTCACGAGCGATCCCGCATAGATAATGACATCCGCCTGCTCCAGCAGTCTCATTCCGCGGACCGTGATTAAATCCTTTGCTCCCGGACCCGCCCCGACAAAATATACCATACCGTTTCCTCCTTAAACTGCGTTACTGCAAATGTTCTTCTTCCTCGCGGATTCGTTCCAGAAGTTCTACCGCACCGTCGCTTCTCGCCAGCTCGCCGTACCCGTTCGCATAGAGAATGCATTCCACACGCAGTTCCTCTTTCACCCGCTTCTTTAAATAAAAAAGAATCTTTTTCATTAAAAGTTCCATCGTCGCGGAAAGACATCCGTCCTTGGCAATGTAGGCGAGCGCCTCCTCCGTCACAAGACAGTCTAAGATCTTCCCCAGCGTATCGGGCGCACACCCGGCGCGGTATGCCGCAGCCATCAGAAGCTCCATGCGCGCGTCCGCCTCCCTGGAATGTGTGTCCATAATTCCGCCGGAGAGCTTTACCAGCTTTCCGATGTGTCCGGTCAGAAGCACCGCCTCAAATCCGAGCTCCACCGCCATATCCATCGTCTTCCCGATAAAATTGCTGCACTTGACGCTTCGATCCAGATCGAACCCGTAAGCGCGCTTCATATATTCCAGACCGTAATTTCCCGGTGAGATTGCCGCAAACCGTTTTCCCTCTTCGCGCTTCTGCTTAAGCTCCACATAGATCGTGTCAAGGAGCGCCTGACTGCTCATGGGCTCCACAATTCCGGTCGTTCCAAGGATTGAGATACCGCCCACAATACCGAGTCTCGGGTTGAACGTCTTTTTGGCAAGTTCCTCTCCCCCCTGCACCGAAATCTCCACCAAAAGGCTCCCCGCATAATCGGTAAGCGCACACACTTCTTCCACCTCGCGGGTAATCATCTCCCGCGGCACATGATTGATCGCCGCGCTCCCGACGGGCTGGTCTAACCCCGGTCTTGTGACCGTTCCGACACCCGCGCCTCCCGTAATAAGAATCTGCGGTTTTCCGCAGTCTTTTTCCTGTTTCTGCTCCTGCCAGGATACTTCCGCAAAAATCAGTGTTCCCGTCGTGATGTCCGGATCATCTCCGCCATCTTTTCTGACAGCACAGCGCACGGAATGCTCCGTGCGGCTGATCTCTTCCATCCTGGCATGGTAGAGGATGCCTTTTGGCGTGGTGATGGTAATCTCGTGCTTTTCTCTGCCGGTAAGAAGCATATAAGCCGCCGCCTTTGCCGCCGCTGCGGCGCAGCTTCCCGTCGTAAATCCATAGCGCATGGGCTCACCTCCCAAGCTCGTAGAGAATCGCATTGCAAATGGCAGCCGCGACATTGCTGCCGCCCTTTCTTCCACGGTTTACAATATGCGGTATCTTCGTCTGTAAAATCAGTTCCTTCGCCGCCTCCACATTGACAAACCCGACCGGAACGCCGATGATGAACGCTGGGCGGTAGCCCTCCTCTATCATCCCGTATAGCTGAATTAAAGCTGTCGGCGCATTTCCGATCGCAAAGATGACCGGTTTTTCGATCTTTGCCGCCCGTTCCATGCTCACGGTGGCGCGGGTAACGCCCCGCTCCTTCGCCTCTCTTGCCACATCCTCGTCCGCCATAAAGCAGTGTACCGATCCGCCGTAGCGTGCGAGCACGCGCTTGTTGATGCCGGAGAGCGCCATGTTGGTGTCCGTCACAATGTCCGCGCCCTCTGTGATGAGCCACTTTGCCGTCTCCACCGCTCCCGTAGAGTAGGTCATCGTCTGCGCATAGGAAAAATCGGCGCTCGTGTGGATCACACGCTTCGTGACCATTGCTTCCTCCACAGGCAGCGTAATCCCCCGAAGCTGCAATTCTTCCTCGATGATGGAAAAGCTGCGCTTCTCTATCTCCTGCGGCATCACATACTCGATTCCGTCGGGCACTGCTGCCGGCTTTTTATCCTCTTTGCCGTTTTCCACCACGCTGCTTCCCGTCACCTGCGCCAGCGCCGCAAGCAGGCGTTCATTCTCCTCGCGCCGTCTGACCGCAATCCGGTAATATCCCCCGGAAAGTCCCCGGTAGTTGCTGCAGTCGCGGATCAGAATCCCCTTCTTTAAGAGCTCTTTTGCCAGCGGACGCCCGTCCTTTATCATCAGGAAATTGGCGTTTGACGCAAACACAGTGATGCCAATTTCCGACAGCTGCTCCGTAAGCCAGGCACGCTCCCTGCAGACAAATGCCACCGAGTGCTCCACATACGCACGCTGCCCGCAGGCCACACATCCCGCCTGCTGCGCAAACACCGACAGATTCCACTCCGGCAGATCGGCTCTTATCGCTTCCGTAAGAGCAGCATCGCTGCAGACGAGATAGCCGAGCCGCACTCCCGGCATGGCATAGAGCTTCGTAAATGCCCGCACGATCACAACTCCCGGATAATTCCGATACTTTTTTAAAAAGGAATAGCGTTCTTCCTCTCCGGTGAACGTCACAAAACATTCGTCCAGAATCAGGGTCACGCCGTTCTTCTGACATCGCTCCGCAATCTTCTCCAACAGTTCCGGCTCCACCACCGTACCCACCGGATTATTCGGGACTGCCAGAAAAACGGCGTTCACACCCTCCCCGATGGCAGTAAGAAAGCGCTCCGTCACCGCGTAGCCGTCCGTCTCAAGCAGTTCGTGGCAGCAGATCTCTGCTCCCACAGACTTTGCCGCATACTCATATCCGTAAAATGACGGTACAGGAAGCAGCACCTTTTTCGCATGAACCGCTCTTAAAATGGCAGGAAACAGTTCTGACGCACCGTTTCCGCACACAATATCCGCAGGCGCAATCCCTTTTGCCCCGGCGATGGCATCCCGCAATGCCTCCGACCGGATATCCGGATACCGCTCACACCATGCCACTGCCGCCTCAAGCGCCTCACGCACCCGCTGCGGCATCCCGAACGGATTGATGTTGACCGAAAAATCAAGCGATACCTGATTGCGGTATATGTCTCCTCCATGTATGTTCTGCTGCACCATCCCGGTTCTTCCTCCTGTTCTGTCTCTATGCTACCACACAATGGCTGTCACGCACAACCAGACAGCCATACAAATTCCCCATCCGAAAAATGCCATCCCGTACAGCAGGCGGTTGGCACGTCTGATATCCTCTGTCTCCACCGCTCTGAGCGGATCACCGATGTACGGCTTTTTGACGATTCTTCCAAAATAGCTGGCATCTCCTGCCAGTCTTATGCCGAGCGCTCCCGCACATGCCGCCTCGGTCTGTGCGGAGTTCGGGCTGGCATGCTGATACCGGTCCCGCTTAAAAATCTTCATCGCATTCTTCTGGTCAAATTCGTTTCCAAGGAAACAGCAGGATAAGATCATGAGCATGGCGCTGATGCGCGCCGGAATGAAATTGACAACATCGTCCAGCATTGCCGCCGCCGTGCCAAATGCGTGATACCTGTCATTTTTATATCCCACCATCGAATCCATGGTGTTGACCGCCTTATAAAAAAAACCTCCCACCGGTCCAAACAGCGCCAGATAGAGCATCGGCGCGATCACTCCGTCGGAGGCATTCTCAGCCACGGTCTCGATCGCCGCCTTCGCCACGCCCTCCTCATCCAAACATTCCGTATCTCTTCCGACGATCATGGAGACTGCCTTTCTCGCCCCGCACAGATCATGCTCCGAAAGCCGCTTGTACACTTTCATGCTCTCCGTCTTCAAGCATTTTGTGGCAAGCATCTGGTAGGTCATGACACTCTCTGTAACAACCCCCGCCGCCGGATGGATCCGGTACGCCGCAAACAGGACTGCTGCCGTAAAAAAGAGTACCGGAAGAAGCACGAACGCCACAAGCCACCTTCCCTTTTTCTTCTCGGCGGCTTCATTTCGCACCGCGCCGTCTGTCTCTCCAAGCAGCTTTCGATCCAGCCATCCGATCAGGCGCCCGATCCACCGGATCGGATGCGGAAGCCAGTACGGATCGCCGAACAGCAGATCCATCACAAATCCGATTGTAAACGCCGTCATATGATATACCGAGAGCATGTCATTCCTCCAACTTTCTCACATCCGCAATTTTTATCGTGTCTCTTAAAGTATTTCCCGCTGCATTAAATTCCACAGACAGTCGTCCTTTATATCCTTTCGCATTTGCGCACTGGTAATCGTAATAACTGCCCTCCGCAAAAGCGTCCAGAAGCGCCATGATCGTTCCGCCGTGCACGATGAGTGCAAGCGACGCCGGAAGCTTCTCCCGCGTCCACACTTCCTTAAGCAGCTCACAAAATCCCTCCACGCACCGTCTCTGGAACTGTTCTCTGCTCTCCCCTTGCGGAAACGGCAGCGTTCCGTTGCTGTCGATCCACGCCTGATAGCGGACATCCGCTTTCAGTTCCTCATAGTTATGCCCTTCAAACGCGCCAAAATCCATCTCCCGGAACTGATCGAAAACGCATGGCGCCTGTCCGGGGTACAACAGCTCTGCCGTCTGTCTGCAGCGCTCCAGCGGACTTGCCGCAACGCATGCTGCCGCCGGATAAACGCCTTTTTTCTGCAATGTGAGAAGCTGCTCTCTGCCTTTTTGTGAAAGCGGCTCATCCGTTCTTCCGATATAGCGGTGCTCTTCATTCCCGGGCGTCATACCGTGACGGATCAGTGCCATGTCTGCCTCATACCTCATTTGATCCGCTCTCCGATCCCGCACACAATGCGCTCCACGCGGTCTGCCTTATTTGCCAGTTCACACAGCAGCCTGCCGGTCAGCTCCCGGTACTCGCGCTCCTCATGCTCCATCGGCACGATCCCGTTGCCGATCTCATCACTGATGATGATGCAGTCCGGGTGTTCCAAAAGAAGCTGCCCGGTCAGCGCTCTTACATCCGCTCCATCCTTAAGCAGCCTCTTCACCCACAGATGATAGTGGTTGCAGACCGGCGCCTCCTTCAATGTTCTCCCGGTAAATGTCTCTGTGGCTCCATCCCACACCGGATGTTTTTCCCCCGGATGCCTGTCTGTGACATAAGTAAGCTTTCCCTGTGCATATCCGCCAATGTATAGTTCCATGTGTTATCCTTTCTGATGCGTCATCCCGCAATGCTTCATTCCTAGCCGATCAGCCCTGCCGCCGCCACAAGCACCGCCATCACACCCTCGCACAGCGTCACAAAATACCCCGCGAGGTCTCCGGTAATACCGCCAAATTCCCGGTAACTCTTCTGTCTGTAGTACGCGTAGGTAAGCCCTGCTGCCGCACACGCAAGAGCACCGGTTTTCACCGATACGGCAAGCATCAGCCCGACGCAGAGTACAAGCTGCAGATACAGCGCCGTTAGCACCACCCGCCGGTGCGCCTCGCTCGCGAACTGATAGAGCATCCCGTTCGTCTTGGCACAGCGCAGGGATACGACACCGATCCCGCTTAAGGTGCGCGACAAAAAAAAGCCTGCGGCAAGTACTAAAATCTGTTCTTTTTCCGTGATCATGGACACTGCTCCCAGATAGATCAGCTCATACATCACAAAACAGATCACGGCAAACGCGCCGATGTGGGAATCTTTTAAAATCTCCAGTTTGCGCTCCCTGTCGCGGTAAGAATGCAGCGCGTCCATGGTGTCCATAAACCCGTCCGCATGAAATCCGCCGGATATTGCAAGCGGCAGAACCGCTCCGACCGCCGCCCGGGCAGTGGACGGGATCCCATACACGCCCGCAAACCGGTTCCACAACAGGAAACACAATCCGATCACCGCTCCGACCCACGGGAAGAAGCACAGCGTATAGCGCATGTCCTCCTCCTTCCACGCGAACTGCGGCACCGGAATTTTAGAATAAATCGAAAATGCTATAAAAAAAGACTTTATCACGGACATGCCGGTGCTCCTTTCTGTCTGTGTCCCTGTTTCTCTGCCGCCGCTACCGGAAGCTTTCCCTTTCTTGCAACCGGAATTCCCGCAATCACTTCCACCACAACGTCCGAACGCTCTGCCAGTCTCACATTGATGCTGCCGAGCGCCCGGAGATATTCCATGGTGGAAGTATCATAGACGATGCCATCCTCAAACACATTGTTGGTGACAATGACAAGTTCTTCCGTCTCCTGCGCCAGCACGCCAATCTGCGTGACAATCTTTTCCGCGACCTGCTCACTGCCCGCCGGTTCTTCCGTGTCAAACATTTCATTGGCAGCCAGATTCGACATGCACTCCAGGAGCACTACGCCGCCACCGGTCTCCCGAAGTGCGGGAAGGCACTGCATGATGTCCGTCGGCTGCTCGATCGTCACAAAGCCTTTGCCTGCACGCAATTTTCTGTGGCGCTCCACCTTTTTTTGCCCCTCCTCGCCGAACACATGCATGGTTGCCAGGTAGAAGTGCCTTTTCTCTTTTTGACACTCCAATGCCACTTTTTCCGCATAAGCTGACTTTCCGCTGCCGCTTCCGCCGATCACCAGAATCATGTCCTACTCCTCTCTGAGGCTACCCGAATCTGTGATACGGTGCCACATCAATATCCGCAAACGTGGTGCGCTCGCCGTAGATCGTCCGCGCAATGTCCAGCAGTCCGCACATCATCACAGCTCCGGTTCCCTCTCCCAGCGCCAGTCCCGCATCTAACACCGGGCGGATTCCCAGTTCTTCCAATATGCGCTCCGCCGCCGGTTCCCTGCTCTTGTGTGACGGTATCACGTAATCGCGCACGCCGGGAATCATCCGCTCCGCCGCAAGCGCAGCCACCGCACTGATGACTCCGTCAACAACCACCGGCACATGTGCCAGGGCACCGCCGATAAACACGCCGGAAAGTCCGGCGATATCCAGTCCGCCCACTGCGCACAGCACATCGAATGCGTCCGCCTGATAGAGTTCATGCATCTGGATTCCCTCTTCGACTACCACAATCTTGCGTAAAAGCGCCGTGTCACTGAGTCCGGCTCCCTTTCCGGTGATCTCCTTCGGATCGCAGGATAACAGTGCCGCCGCCACCGCACTGCTGGTCGTTGTGTTGCCGATTCCCATCTCACCGGTCGCAAGCAGCTTATAGCCCTCGTGTGCAAGCCGCTTCGCAAGCTCCATGCCAATCTCAATCGCCGCCAGTGTCTCCTGCTCCGTCATCGCCCGTTCCTTGATAAAATTTCTGGTTCCGCGACGCACTTTGCACTGCAGCACGCCCTCCGGCGACCCCTCTTCGTTGATTCCGATGTCCACTGGTATTACCTCGATGCCGGCTGCTTTTGCCATCCGGCAGACAGAGCTCGTCCCTCTCCCCATGGCTGCCGCCACCTTCGCCGTCACATCCTGTCCGGACTGGCTGATCTTCTCCTCCACAATTCCGTTGTCCGCACACATCACAACCACTGCTTTTCTGGAAATATCAAGGGCGGGATCACGCCGGATTGCCCCGATGCGGGCAAACAATTCCTCAAATTCTCCCATCCCGTCCAGCGGCTTTGCAAGCGCATCCCAGTTGCCGAGGACTTCCTTATAAACCGCCTGATCCGGCGGCTCTATCTTCAACTGTCTCATCTGCTGTCTGTCTAACATCCCACACACCTCTCTCTTTTGTCACTCATATTCCCGCATCATCTTATAGACCGCATCGAGATCCAGATACTCGCGCAGCGTTGCCGCCAGCTTGTCGTACTGCTGCTCCTTGAACAATCCGTAGTCCACACCGTCCTCCCCGAGCACGAGTCCCTTCCTCTCTGCGAGATGCCGCACGATCTTCCCGGCGATTGCGCCATGGTCAAAAATGCCGTGCACGTAGGTGCCGCACACCTTTCCCGCAAAGATGCCGTCCGTGCGTTCCTTCCCGGTAATCTCGTCGCGGATCCTGCAGAAAGGTTCGCAGTCCCCCTCCGGTCTGCTGATTCCCATGTGAATCTCATAGCCGCTCAGTTCACATCCGTCCAGCATCCCGCCAAGAATCTCTCCGCCAACCCGGGTTCGCACTTTCTGTTCCCCCAGCTCTGTCGTGACCGGAAGTAATCCCATTCCCCGGATCACACCGCCCGTCTCCACGCCGTGCGGGTCCGCAATCTGTTTTCCGAGCATCTGGTAGCCGCCGCAGATTCCAAAAATGAACGTCTCCGCGCTTCTGTGAAGAATCGCTGCCTCCAGACCGTTCTGGCGCATCCATTTTAAATCCTCCATCGTATTCTTGCTTCCCGGCAGAAGAATCATATCGGGATGATGCAGCTTTTCCACCGAATCGACATAGCGCAGCGACACATCCTCAAACTGCTCAAATACCGAGAAATCCGTAAAATTGGAGATGCGCGGAAAACGTATCACTGCAATGTCGACCGCCGCCTCCTGCCTCGCATCAAACCGGGTCGTCAGACTGTCCTCATCCTCGAGGGAAATCTGCATGTACGGCACCACCCCGACGACCGGAACGCCGCCGCGCTCTTCCAGCATCCGGATTCCCGGCGCAAGAATGGACACATCGCCCCGGAATTTATTGATGATAAATCCTTTTACCCGCCTGCGCTCCGACTCCTCCAGAAGAAGCTGTGTCCCGAGCAGCTGCGCGAACACTCCGCCCCGGTCAATATCTCCGGCGATCAGCACCGGCGCATTCAAAAGTTCCGCCAGCCCCATGTTCACGATATCATTCTCTTTTAAGTTGATCTCCGCCGGGCTTCCCGCGCCTTCGATCACAATGATGTCCGCCTGCTCCTCAAGCCTGTGGTACGCCGCAAGAATGTCCGGCACCAGTTTTTTCTTATAAGCAAAATAATCCCTGGCACTCATATTCCCGATCACTTCGCCGTTCACAATCACCTGGGAACCGATGTCGTTGGTTGGCTTTAACAGGATCGGATTCATCGCTACCGTCGGTTCCATCCCCGCCGCTTCCGCCTGCATCACCTGCGCCCGCCCCATCTCAAGCCCTTCTTTTGTGATAAAGGAATTTAACGCCATATTCTGTGATTTAAAGGGTGCCACCCGGTAGCCGTCCTGCCGGAAAATGCGGCAGAGTCCCGCCGCAATCAGGCTCTTTCCCGCATTCGACATGGTCCCCTGTATCATGATGCGCATTGCCATAGCTTACTCCAATCTAAAAAAATCTCCATGCCTCAAATAGCATGGAGATTATACTACATATCCGCCTCTTTTACCAGTATTTTAAGCTTATTCCCCGCTCTCATCCACCACAATCGGGGTAATGACAATCTTATCCGCCGCAATGTTGGTCTTGCGTTTTACAATATCTTCCACCTGTGCCCGCTTTGCATCCGTCACCTCTCCCATATTTAAGACAACGTCGCAGTTATCTTCCGTGATGCTCACCACCACATCGGAAAATCCCTTTGCCTCCAGCAGCATTTCCGCAGCTGCCTCCCGCTCGGCAATATCCGTCATGGCGATCATCTTGTTGACAGCATCCTGCTTTAAGCTCTCATCGATCGTCGTATTGTTTACAATCTCAAGCAGGGATTCCTTATTCTTGGAGCGGATCTGCTCGCGGTTTAATTTCATCTCCGCCGCATAATCGAGGTTCGCAATCGTCGTGCTTGTAAGCACCGCCTCCCCAGGATTCTCGACGTCCGCGGCACCGTCCGTCATCTGTGCCACATCCCCGGACTGCGCGGCATCCACTGCTGCCGTCTCCGTTCCTTCCACAAGCGCCAGTTCCTCCCCGGTTCCCTCATCGGTAAAGATCTCCTGCTCCGCAAGCATATCCTCCTCCGATATGTCGTATGTATCCTGCACCGTTCCCGCATCCGCGCTCGCTTCCGCCGTCACCTGGCCATCTTCCATATTGTTGTTCATGTAGCTGAAATATCCTGCCACCGCAATCATAAGTGCCAATGCTGTTATCACCAGCTGGTTTTTCCGAAATATTTTCTTCACTCCGATTCCTCCCTGGAACACATCTTAACTACTCTAATCCTATGCGGTTCCACCTTTAATAATGCCTGCACGGACTCTGAAATCTCAGAAACCGCCGCCGGGTTCCCGCCTCCCTCTGCGACCACCACAACGCCTGCCACCGTCGGCAGCGTCTCTTTCTGTACATACGGATATTTTTCATCTGCAGTCTCCACGTATACCGTCGAATCTTCCCCCGCCTGTTCTGTCACACTGCGCTCCCCGCCTCCGGAATCACGCTCGCCCGTCGAAGAGGAAGTTGTCTTTTTGTCCTTCTCCACAATCTGTTCGCCCCCGTCTGAAACGGTAATCATGACGTCCACTCTGCCCACCCCGTCCATCTGCATCAGAATATTCTCGAGCTTCTTCTCCAGATATTGGACATATTCCTGCTCTCCCTCCTCCGATGTCTGGCTGCCTGACGCCGTCCCTCCACTATCTCCTGACGCCGTTCTTCCGCTGCCGCCTGACGTCTCCTTTTCCCCCTGTGCCGTGTTATATGCCTTTTCTGCTGTGCCATCCCCACTCTCCACCGGCAGTGCAATCACAAGCAATAATATCCCCGCCAGCGCGAGCAGCAGCCAGTCGCTTTTCTTCCAGCTGCGCCAGTTTTTGTTCTGTAAGATCCGTTTCAGTTTTTCAGGCATTTACGTTCCTCCCACATAATTCACCCGTATTCCGGAATCCTCCATCCCGTAGTACGCCGCCAGTTCTTCCTTTACTTTCCCGCAGACCTCCTGGTTCTCCCCTGACTCTGCCGCATCTGACACGCTGATTCTTCCGACCGAAATCTCATCCGCGTTCTCATCTGTGATGTAAATACAAATCTCCTGCATCGTATGATCCTCCCCCAGTTCCACCGTAACGCTCTGGGTGCCAAGCCCGTACTCCTGCAGCATATCATCCACCTTCTCCCTGATATTTTCCGCGATGACATTCTCATACTCTGTGCGGTATCTGTCCTGATTCAGATAAGCGATTTTCTGCGTATCGCGGGAAAATTCCGACAGTTTTTCCATGCACTGGGCATATGCCATTTTTTCATAAAACGTATCTTTTCCGCCAAACAGTACAAACAGCGGTCTCAATGCTGCAAGCACCATCAGAAGCTGCGCGTAAAAACGGATATATTTCCGGTATTGTTTCCCCGGCGGCAGATAACTTAGCAGCACCAGAAGCACAAACAGAATGACAAATCCTCTCATATATGCGTTCATGGCACGTCCCCCTATGCATGTGATGTGACTGCCGCCGTCTGCAGCGCAATCGTAGCAAAAAACAGTACAATGCCATAGCAGACCAGCTTCAGATAAAGCACGCCTCCCTGCGCCATGCTCTTAATGCATCCGACAATCCTCTTATCCGCCACCGGCTCCGCCACCGCCGCCGCAAGTTTATAGAGAACTGACATACAGGCAAGCTTTAGAACCGGGATGCAGCCCACCGCAAGCAGCACGATCAGTGCCGTCACCCCCACACAGTTTTTGATCAGTATTCCGGCGCCGAACATAAGCTCCCCGATTCCTCCAAGCACATTCCCCACCCCCGGAATCATCATCGCCGCACGGCTGACCGCTCCGTTTAAAAGGCGGTCCTTTGCCGGTGCAAGCAGTCCCTGCATGACGTTTAATCCGAGCACCGCCATCATCGCGCTCTTCATCCCCCAGGAGATCACTCCAGCCAATAATTCCGTAAAATTCTGGAATTTTTCATCCTCGAAAAAGTGATTGAACAGCTCCGTCACCACATACACACGGATGAAGGGAAGCAGCACCGAAAGAAAGAGCCACTCCACCAGATAAATGACCAGAAACGCCAGCTGATAAAAGGCGGCGGAGCTCTCCGCCCCCGAGGAAAATACCATGCTGATGCCAAACGCCGGAATGAGTGCCTTCATAAAATCGATGCTGCCGTTTAGCGCTTCTTCCGCTACCGTTCCATAGATTTCAAAAGACTTTAGCAGCAGCACACAGAGCACGCCGTAGACCAGCAGGAAACAGATGTCGGAAACATAATTTTTCTCAAAGGTTCCCGAGAAATTCTTAAGCATGGAAAAACCCGCTGCAAGCAGCACCACCTCCACCAGAATTGTTTTGCCGGTCTTTATCTCATACAGCAGGGCATCACACAGCCACTGTCCGATTTTTTCCATGGAGGTCACTCCGATTCCATCCGCAAGCAGTTCCTGCACCATCACGGAGAAGCTGAATTTTTCCCTCTGCTCCGGAAACAGCTCCTCTTTGGTCCACGTATCCAGTTCCGCAAAGTCCAGATCTTCCAGAAACGTTTTTAAATATGTCTCCTGCGTCTTCTCCGCGCTCCCCGTCCCGCCGTCATAATCTGCCGCCTGCACAGTCACAGGCATTCCGGTCAAAACCAAAAACATGCACACCAGACAGAAGCTTCTCTTTCCACACTCTCTCATAAAAAACTCCCCACCGCGTCCAAAAATGCTCCAAACACAGGCACACTCACCACCAGAATGGACAGCTTTGCAAACATTTCAATCTGCCCTGCGATCGCAGAATAACCGGAATCCCTGCACAGGTTCGCCGCAAATTCCGCCACATACGTGATTCCCACCATCTTTACCACCAGCCCGATGTATCTGCCATCGACCGGAAGCTGCGACTTGATGGAATCCACAAAGAGCAGTACAGTCTCCACCTTTGTGAGCAGATAGATAAAAATGCAGATTCCCACAACCATTGCAACAAACGTACTGTACTCTCCCTTTTCTCTCTTGAGCGGAATTGCAAGAAATACTCCCGCGATGCCAAGAACCGCTATTTTTACAATATCCATCGTTTTCTCCCGGCTTACAGCGCAAACAGCGACTGCATCGTCTCAAATAATTCATAGATATACGGAACGATCCAGAACAGCACAATGATAAGCCCGGCAAGGCTGGTCAAAAACGCATGCTCCTCCCTGCCGCTGTGCTTTAAGACCTGTCCGATCACTGTCACAAGAATCCCGACTGCCGCTATCTTAAAAATCAAATTCACGCTCATCGTATTTCTTTCCTTTCTGTTTTGCTTTCCTGCCGTCTAAATCAGAAGAATGACGAGCATTCCCCCCATCACCATACTGACAGTCGCATAAATCTTCTGCTTTTCTCCAAGCTCTCCCCGCACGGTTTTGATCCTGTCATCCAGCTGTTCTAAAATGAGCGTGAGTCTTCTGTGATTTTCTTCTTCGCTTCTCCCGAAAAGCGCGCCGCCCGCCTCCCCGATGAGCGCGCTCTCCTCTCCGGTTAAACACAGTTTTTTCCGATATTCCTCAAAAACCCTCTTCCACACCTGTTCCCCGTTTTTCTCGTTTTTCTCTATCAGGCAGTCTGCAATCTTCCGACAGATCTCATTTAATCGTTCATCCGGCGTTCTCACAAAGCATCCCAGCAGAACTTCCACCGGCTGTCTGGTTCCATTTCCGTAACAGGAAAGATCCACCAGAAGTTTCCGCAGCGCGTACAAAAGTGCCAGATGGTCTGCCAGTTCTCTTTTGTATGTGCCTGCCATCCCCGCCGCCGCGGCAAAGACCAGGATACTTCCCATGATTTTTAACATATCCGCTCCATCCGTTCATCATAGATTGTGGTGCTGCGCTCCCCGCGGGAATTCCGTTCAATCAATATGTAGCGCCCGAACAGCTTCTGTGTGACGCATGCCTGCAGATACGGTTTGTCCAGAAGCTCCTGCACACAGCCCGCATGCACGGTCCCGAGTACCCTGCACCCGCAGCACAGTGCCTGTTTTACCGCCGCAAAATCCTCCTTTCCACCAAGCTCATCCACCGCCAGAATCTGCGGCGACATGGAGCGCAGGAGCATCCGGATTCCCTCCGTTTTCTTACAGCCGTCCAGCACATCCGTGCGGGGGCCCAGATCGTTCTGCGGAATTCCCAGGTGGCATGCGGCAATCTCGGAACGCTCGTCCACAACCCCCACTTTCATTCCGGGTGCACCCGCATCCCCCGCGGACAACTGCCGGATCAGATCCCGCAAAAACGTCGTCTTCCCGATTCCGGGCGGCGAGAGCATCAGTGTATTATAGATACCGTCCGATCTCCTGATATGCGGAAGAATGTCATCCGCGCAGCCCCGTTTCTCGTGTGCAATCCGGACATTTAAAAAGGTGATATGGCTAAGACCCGTCACTTTTCCATCCTTTTTTACCACCTGTCCCGCCATTCCGATTCTGTGTCCTCCCTCGATGGTAAGATAGCCCTCCTTTACCTCCTCACTGTAGGCGTAGAGTGAATAATCGCTGATATAGTTGAGCATCTCACGAAGGTCCTCCGGCGTCATCCGATAGCCGTTCTCATATCCGCAGGCAGAAGGCAGTGCATACGCGCCCTCCCGCCCCGGCAGGTAGCGGCTCTCCCCGCCGTAAATAAATTCAAGCGGACTGCCCACCCGGACACGGATCTCCTCCAGTCCCGCCTTCCATGTATCGTTCGCCAGCGCCTCTCTTATATGCACCGGGAATATTTTGACGATCTCCAAAGCCATGCCCCCTTTCCGGCTATGTCTAATTCTATGACCTGTCCGAAAAAATATGACTGGTTTTTGCGTCGGTCATAAAAAAGCGCAAAAAAGAAGGGGCAGCCCGTTTCATGCGGCAGCCCCTTCTTTTTTATCAGCTCACTAAATAGGTTACATGCGCTCCGGTGCCTGAAAGCCCAGCAGATCAATACAGGTCTCAAGTACCGACTTTGTCAGCTCTAACAGGCGGATATAAGACTTCTGGATCTGCTCGTTCTCCTCGGACATGATCTTTGTCTCATGGTAAAAGCTGTTGAATGCATTCGCCAGCTCATAGATGTAAGAACAGATCTTATGCGGCGCTGTCTCCTCATACGCGTTCTCCATCATGGCGCCGAATCCGGAAAGTGCCAGCATAAGGTTCTTCTCACTCGCGGAATGAGCTGCCTCAATCACTGCACCGCTCTCATCCTTCCCCATGCTGTGATACTTGTTCAGAATCGACTTGATACGAACGATGGTGTAAAGGATGTATGGTCCCGTATTTCCCTCAAACGAGGTGAACCGGTCAATATCGAAGATGTAATCCTTGCTTGCCTGGTTGGAGAGGTCGCCGTACTTGATGGCTGCAAGCGCGATCATCTTCGCGGTCTCCTTTGCCTCTTCCTCACTGATCTCAAGGTTCTCCTTTGCCTTCTGGTTCTCCGTGATCTTCTTGAGCATTTCCTCGTTCACACTCTCAAGCAGATACTGCAGGCGCATAACGCCGCCCTCACGGGTCTTAAACGGCTTGCCGTCCTTGCCGTTCATCGTACCGAAGCCGAGGAACTTTAAGCCGGTCCGAGGCTTTACCAGTCCGGTCTTGCGCGCACAGCGGAACACCTGCGTAAAATAGAGTTCCTGGCGCTTATCCACCACATAGATCAGCTCATCCGGATGGTAGTCCTTCATACGCCATACAATCGTTGCAAGATCCGTCGTATTATAAAGGGATGCACCGTCTGATTTTAAGATCATGCACGGCGGGATCTCCTTGGTATCGGTATCCTCCTTGACATCTACGACAAGCGCACCGTCGCTGATGTAGGCAAATCCGTCATCCTTCATCTTCTGCACCATATCCGGAATGTACGGCTGGGCATCGGATTCCCCCTTCCACAGATCAAACGATACGTTCAGATTCTTATAGTTGCGCTTTAAGTCCGTAACGGAAACGTTTAAGATGTGGGAAAGCAGTGCCTGATACCCTCTTCTGCCATGCTGCAGTTCGTAGGTTGCCTGCATCGCCGCCTCCTTGTAGGCGGCGTCCTCCTTGGACTTGCCGCTGGCTGTCGGGTAGATCTCCTCCAGCTCTGAGATGGTAAACGGCGCTTCCTCTGGATATTCTCCGGTATAGTTCTCATCAAAATATACCAGATCCGGCTTTCTCTCCCGAAGTTCCGTGATGATAAGTCCCATCTGTAAGCCCCAGTCGCCCAGATGCACATCGCCGATCACCGTATGTCCCATAAAACGTCCGATGCGCTTGATGCTCTCGCCGATGATCGCCGAGCGCAGATGTCCGACGTGAAGCGGCTTCGCCACGTTCGGTCCGCCGTAATCGATCATGATCGTCTTCGGCTCTTTGGTCTTCTCACAGCCGTATCTTCCCTCGTCCGCCTGCATCTTTGCCACATAATCCGCCAGATATGCCTCATCCAGCTTGAGATTCAAAAATCCCGGCTTTACAGATTCCACCATGGAAAACATGGCATTCCCGGAAAGCTTCTCCGCCACTTCGTCCGCGATCATAAACGGCGCCTTCTTGTACTCCTTTGCCGCCGCCATCGCTCCGTTGCACTGATATTCACAGAGATCCGGTCTATTGGATAATGTCACCTTGCCATACTTTGCATCGTAACCGCAGTCCACAAATGCCTGTGTGACTTCCCCGGTGATAAGGTCTAAGATCTTTTTCATATTCTTCTCTCCTGCATTTCGTTCAAACTGTTTCTTTACAACCTGTATCACATTATACCATAAACAGACCATTTCTCAAGTGAAACAACACGAAAAAGATACCGGGCTATCGTGACATTCTCTGCCATCTATGCTAAAATAGGCTTTGTGTGCTCTCATTACACACAATACATCAAAGAGGATAAAATTATGAATTCTAAAGACAACAGAAGTTCCTTCTCAGGAAAAATAGGCTTTGTACTCTCCGCCGCAGGCGCCTCCGTAGGTCTCGGAAATATCTGGAGATTCCCGTATCTGGCTGCTAAATACGGCGGCGGAATCTTTCTTCTCATCTACATTCTGTTAGCGCTCACATTCGGCTACACCATGATCGTCGCAGAAAGTGCCCTGGGGCGGATGACGCGCAAAAGTCCAGTCAGTGCTTTCCAGTCCTTCGGGACAAAAAAATGGCTTTCCTTCGGCGGATGGATCAACGCTATTATTCCGATCCTGATTGTCCCCTACTACTCTGTAATCGGAGGATGGGTCATCAAATACCTGCTTGAATACATCCGCGGAGACGGGGCTAAGCTTGCAGAAGACGGTTATTTTTCCGCCTTTATCTCAGACGGCGCATCGACGGAGCTCTGTTTCGTTCTCTTCTGTATGTTTACGCTGGTTATTATTTTTGCAGGAGTCCGTAACGGAGTGGAACGTGTTTCCAAGCTTATGATGCCGGTTCTTGTCGTACTGTCCGTGATCATTGCCGTTTATTCTGTGACAAGACCTGGAGCGCTTGCCGGCGTGAAATATTTTCTTGTACCGAATCCGGCGAATTTTTCGTGGATGACTGTTGTTACAGCCATGGGGCAGATGTTTTATTCACTCTCCATCGCCATGGGAATCTTAATTACCTTCGGTTCTTATATGAAAAAGGAAACTTCCATCGAGGGATCGACCAAGAACGTCGAAATTTTTGATACTGCCATCGCGATTATGGCAGGACTTATGATTATCCCCGCGGTATTTGCATTTTCAGGCGGCGATCCGGACACGCTGCAGGCGGGTCCGGCGCTGATGTTCATCACGATTCCAAAAGTATTTGCCAATATGGGACTCGGCACTTTCGTTGGTATCCTGTTCTTTCTGCTGGTGCTTTTTGCCGCTGTGACAAGTTCGATTGCACTGACAGAAAGCGCGGTCTCTACCTTTGAGGACGAACTTGGATGGAACCGCAGGAAATCCACCGTCCTGGTCGGCGTGATCATGATTGCGCTCGGAAGCCTCTCCTCCTTAGGTTATGGTCCGTTAGCAAACATCCGGATCATCGGCATGCAGTTTCTGGATTTCTTTGATTTTCTGACCAACTCCGTGATGATGCCGGTCGCTGCCTTGATGACAAGCCTTCTTGTATCCAGGGTAATCGGAATCGATCGCATGGAGGAAGAAATCCTGCACGGGGAAGGCACCTTCCGCCGGAAAAAGATTTTTGTTTTGATGATCAAATACTTATGCCCGGTTTTCACCATGATCATTCTTGCAAGCTCAGTTGCCAATGCATTCGGGTGGATTTCCATGTAACTGCAGGTTACATATTTCCTATCACACAAAGGAACTGTCACAATAAGCATATCATGCTTTAACTTTAATAAGTAATATTATTAGAAGATCACACTGTGGAATTTCAGATGGAAATGCAGAGGGAAATTCGTTGGAGAAAAATGTGAGCATTTCTTCCGGCTGAATGTCTGCATCGGATTCCGTGTCTCTTCCACGTTTGGACAATCCGACAGGTACATGTCCGGCACACCGGAGACAATGGGCGGACTTTTTAGACCTGTTAAGAGATGTCAACACAATTTTTGATT
>ENA-ORSB01000936-ORSB01000936.1-human-gut-metagenome-genome-assembly--contig:-NODE-936-length-30265-cov-14.138199_pt1 | contig 30265 bp, 20 predicted proteins | sample MGYA00242180_ERZ509144 | MGnify/ENA primary metagenome ERZ509144 (study PRJEB26280, sample SAMEA2338661) | human gut metagenome | biome: human gut; feature: human-associated habitat; material: faeces...
AATTCGTTCAGGTACACATTCGCCAATAAAGGTGACAGCGGGCCACCCTGCGGGCCTCCTTCCGTCGTGGCAATCTTTACGCCGTTTTCCATCATTCCGCTTTTCAGAAATTTCTTAATCAGCTGAATGACCCGCTCATCTTTTATGGTTTCCCGCAGAAGGTTCAGCAGCTTTTCATGGTTCAGCGTATCAAAGTACTTGCTCAAATCGAGCTGTACTGCCCATTCATACCCTTCATCCGCATATCCCCGAATCTTGAAGATGGCATCCTGCGCACTTCTTCCTGGCCGGTAGCCATAGCTCCCTTCCGAAAACTTCGGTTCGTACAGTGGCATGAGCTGCTGAGCGATTGCCTGCTGCACAATCCGGTCTTTGACCGTGGGAATCCCCAGCTTGCGCACTCCTCCATCCGGCTTCGGAATCTCCTTCCGTCTCACCGCCGTTGGCTTGTACTTTCCCCTTCGGATTGCTTCGGTCATTTCTTTGCCGTGTTCCTTGAGCCATGGAAGCACTTCTTCTACGGTCATCCCGTCCACTCCCGGCGCTCCCTTGTTTGCCTTTACCCGCTTGTAAGCCCTGTTCAGGTTATCTCTATACAGAATTGCTTCAAGCAGTTTCTGGCTTCTGCCTGCCGTTTCACCACTTCCCGGCTGGACGGCACTCTGCGCTCCCGCATACCCTTCGCATTCCGCGCTGTCTCTTTGCGGGCAGCTTCTGACGTTTTCTGCCTTCTTCATGCCGTCCTCCTTCCTTCGGTTACTCCGGCTTGTATTGGTTCCGCCCTTCCCTTGAGTTTCCCCAAGGTACTATGGCTTCGGCTGACTTCTGCGCGTTCAGCACAGCCTTGCGACTGTGGTTACGCCTTTCGGCGCATTCCGCGCAGACCTCCCCGGGTACCACACGTTTCTTTCCCTCCATCTACCTGCCGCATTTACCACATGCGATTCCGTGTAGCTATTGGGCTTCGACTTGTTGAGCAGCCTTACCCTCGCATATAGCCTTCTATACGGTTTCTGTTCGTCAGGCCAGAGGTTTGCCCGTGGTTAGTCTGTTCCCACATCCGGCTTCCTTCAGATTCCGCCTCACGACGGACACCCTTGCCTTCGGCTTTCTCCTTCCCGCTACCGGGCGGATTCGGGTCTTTCACCCTTTAGATACGTGCGCCGCCGGGCGGACCCAAAATCAGCCGCAGGATTCCTCGCTGCGGCTGAATAGGGATGATACTATTCCAAATTCGCGGTGCAAGCAGATAGCGCAGGTGAATGCAGGAAATAGTATAAATTACTTGGCAAGTTCCGCCTTGTAGTGCGCAAATTCCGCGTCGTTGCAGCGCACAAAGTGCCCCGGCTCCACTTCCCGCACGGAGGGCTTATCCACGGAATAATCGTGCGCTTTCAGCGGATCGTAGTGGATGCGCTGACGCTTCTGCTCGTATTCCGGGTCAGGAAGCGGAATGGCAGAGAGCAGCGCCTGCGTGTAGGGGTGCAGCGGATGGGCGAACAGCTCCTCGGACGTTGCCAGCTCGACCATGTTGCCGTAGTACATCACGCCGATGCGGTCGGAGAAATACTTGACGACAGACAGGTCGTGCGCGATGAAGAGGATGGTCAAGCCCAGCTGGTCGCGCAGGTCGTTCAGCAGGTTGATGACCTGCGCCTGAATCGACACGTCCAGTGCAGACACAGGTTCGTCGGCGATAATCAGTTCCGGATTCATGATGACCGCGCGGGCGACGCCGATGCGCTGGCGCTGACCGCCGGAGAATTCATGCGGATAGCGGCCCGCGTGTTCGCGAACCAGACCGACCATTTCCAGCACCTTGTAGACCTTTTCGTCCACAACCGCCTTGTTCGTTTCGCCGCGGATGGACAGACCTTCCGCAATGATTTCGTAGACCGTCATTCGGGGGTCGAGCGAAGCAATCGGGTCTTGGAAAATCATCTGAATCTGCGTCGTGAAGCGCTGGCGCTTGGCGATGTTCTTCTCGTAGGCGTATTCGCGCTTCACTTCGTCGAGCTTGTCCGCGGGTGTGGTTTTGAGGATTTCAGCGTACTTTGCGTCCACCTCGTCTGCCATCGCGTTGGCGTAGATTTTGTCGCACTTTTCGTGGTCGAATCGCGCCTTGCGGATTTCCTCGCGGTTCTGGGCGATGATGCGCTTCAGTTCTTCCTTGCGCGCAGGGTCGGCCTTCTTCATTTCCGCCTTCGCCGCGGCAATCGCGTCCTTGTAGCTCTTCACGCCCGCGGCGATGCGCTTGCCCTTGAAGTAGATGCTGCCGGACGTAATGTCATAGAGCTTGATGATGGAGCGGCCGGTCGTGGTCTTGCCGCAGCCGGATTCGCCGACCAGCCCGAAGACCTCGCCCTTCTTGATGTCGAAGGAAACGTCATCGACCGCCTTGTTCGTTCCGAAATACTGACAAAGATGCTCTACCTTCAGCAATACTTCCTGCTCAGCCATTGGACGTCACCTCCGCTCTCTGCTTCATTTTCTCAATGCGGTTGACGACGGCCTTGGGCGGGTCAACCTTGGGCGCCTTGGGATGCAGCAGCCACGTTGCCGCCCAGTGTGTCTCGCTGATGGGGAATTCCGGCGGCTGCTTCTCGAAGTCGATTTGCAGCGCGTACTGGTTGCGCTTGGCGAACGCGTCGCCCTTGGGCGGGAAGCGCATGTCCGGCGGCGTACCGGGAATCGCCTCCAAGCGATCCTTGCTGTCCAGATCGGGCATGGAGGAAAGCAGCGCCCACGTGTACGGATGCGCCGGCTCGTAGAAGATTTCGCGGCTCGTGCCGTATTCGACCACCTTGCCCGCGTACATCACCGCGATCCGGTCGGCCATGTTCGCCACAACGCCAAGGTCATGGGTAATAAAGATGATGGAGAGATTGCGTTCCTTCTTCAGCTTGTTAATCAGCTCCAGAATCTGCGCCTGAATGGTCACGTCCAGCGCCGTCGTCGGCTCATCGCAGATCAGGATGTCCGGGTTTGCCGCCAGCGCGATAGCAATTACGATGCGCTGACGCATACCGCCGGAGAACTCGAACGGGTACTGGCGATAGCGCTTGCGCGGCTCGGAAATTCCGACCTCCGCCATCAGCTTGAGTGCCTTGTTCTTGGCGGCCTGCTTGGTGATGCGGCAAACCATGCCGGAAGCGTTTTCCTGAAGGTAATCGACGACCTTCTCCGTCTTGCGGCGCTTGTCTTCCTTCGTCTCCGTTGCCACGCGCTCCTCATAGTGCGCCTTGAGGCTGCGCATGAGGGTCAGCACGTTCTCCTTCACCAAATCGAAATCGACCGTCGTTTCCAGCGCAACCTTGTACGCCTTGCCCTTTGCCGCCTTGCGTTCGGCGCGGGCGAGCTCGCGGTTGTACTTGGCTTCCTTCTTGCCGTTTGTGCGCTTGCCCTCGTAGAAGGTGCGGTAGTACGCCTTCATGCTGCCGGTAAAGGTGCAGGCGGCGGAGTCCTTCACAATGTCCAGCTGGTCGATGGACGCGTCCACCGCCTTGCACAGGGCGTCCGCCGTCTCCTTGAAGGCTTCGATGGAGCTGTTTTCCAGCTTGTCAATGCCCTTCGTGAGCGCGTCAAGGGCTTCGCGGCGCTTCTGGGTGTACTTGGCATCCGCCTTGGTGATGCCCGTCGTCGCCAAATCGTTGAAGGCATTCAGGAAGTTCTTGTCCAGATATGCGCGATAGAACGCATTCTGCTGTGCCACCGTACCCGTCGGGGCAGCGCCCTGCCCGAAGGTCTTGAAGTAGCCCATCGCAAAGAAGTCAGGTTCTTCCTCCTTCCCGCGGTCAAGCGCCTTGGTCAGGATGCCCTGCAAATTCGTCAGCTTTTTGCGCAGGTCTTCCGTGTCGTTCATGCGGAAGTTCGTATTCTCCACGACCGCCGCCTGCTCCTCCGCCGGAACGACGAAGGGGTCAATGCTGTTGCGAGCGAAGTCGCGCACCTGACGGATGGTCGGCTTCTCGCTGTCTTTCAGCGCGTTCTTCTCAATCAGGAAGAGCAGATGCTCGATGTCGTCCTGCGCGTCCTGCGCATGCTCATGCGCGGCATTGTACGCCTGCTGCATCTTCGTGTGCGCCATTTCAAACTTGCGGAACTGCCCGACGCTTTCCTTGACCTGCGCCTGCTTCTCCGGGTTCGCATCCGTCATGTACTGTTCCAGTAGCTTCAACTTGCCGCTGAAATTCTGGCGGCAGGAGCGCTGACGAGCCTTGCCTTTGAGGAGCATGGCTTCCGTCAGTTGCTTGCCGATACGCATGATGGGGTTCAGGGATGACAGCGGGTCTTGGAAGATCATCGCGATTTTGTCGCCGCGCAGACGATAGAAGTCGTCTTCGCGAATCTTCAGCAAATCCTGACCGTCATAGAGGATTTCGCCGCCCTCGACGATGGCATTGCCTGCGAGGATGCCCAGAATCGCCTTGCTGGTGACAGACTTGCCGGAACCGGATTCACCGACGATCGCCAGCGTTTCGCCCTTGTGCAGGTCAAAGCTGATGTCACGGACAGCCTGCACCTTGCCGCCCGTGGTGCGGAAGGATACGCGCAGATTGCGCACTTGCAGCTTCTTTTCTTTCTGTTCCATGTTACTCAGCACCTCTCAAAGACGGGTTAAAGGCATCGCGCAGACCATTGCCGAACAGGTTGAAGGAAATTTCCAGCAGCCCGATAAACAGGGCAGGGAAGAGGATGATGTACGGGTCGGTGGACAGGTAATTCTTGCCGTTGGCGAGCATCGTGCCGACGCTGGTCATGGTCGAAGATTCGAGGTTGACGATGCCGAGGTACGTCAGGCTTGATTCGGAGAAGATGACACCCGGAATCACCAGCACGGAACCTGTGATAATCGTACCCAGCGAGTTCGGGAAGATGTGCTTGAACATCAAGCGATAGTCGCTTGCGCCCAGCGTGCGCGCAGCGAGGATGTACTCCTGTCCCTTGAAGCGGTAGAACTGCATACGCACGCGCTGCGCCATGCCAATCCAGCCCGTCAGGATGAAAGCGAATATCAGCGACCAGACCGGACCGACCGTCTTCGCCAAGTGCAGCTGGAACAGCGTCGTCACGACCATGAACGGCACGCCGCTCAGGACGTCGGCAATACGATCCATCGTCAGGTCAACCCAGCCGCCGTAGTAGCCCTGCATGGCGCCGTAGAACGTGCCGATGACGAGGTTGATGAGGGAGATGGAAATCGCCAGCAGGAAGGAGAACCGTGCGCCAGCCGCCAGACGGGTGAAGATGTCCTGACCCGTGGCATTCGTGCCGAAGACAAACGCCGGCTCAAAGCCGTAGCGATACTGGAAGTAATTGTACTTGTCCACGCGGACGACATACGACTTGCTCTCGGACGTACCGGTCACGCGGGCATACGCCAGCGGCTTTTCCGGGTCATTGTCCGCCGCGATGCGCAGCGAATGGTAGGACGTGTCCGACACGGTCGTCGTGCGATAGATGGGGTTCACCTCGCCGTTTTTGAGCTTCGGAACGCCCTTCTTCGACACCTCATACCAGATGTTGGCATTCGTCTGCTTTGCGTCGGTGATCGCAGGGAAAATCACCTGCACCTGATGCTCGTCCTGCCACGCCTGAATGTCTTCATACTGCGCGGGCGTCAGCGTCAGGTACATCATGCCCATGTTCTGATAAACATCAACCTTGACGTCATAATAGTTGACCTTGCTGTTGCTCTTGGGGTCAACATGGGCGTCGTTGATGATCTCCGCAATCGGCGTATGACCGGTTTCCTGCGCGGTCGCTTTCATCTTGATGTAGTCGGTTTCGTTGATCTTGCTGACCTTTGTGCCGCCCATTCCGAGCCATTCCAGCCCTTTGACCTTCGGCGGCAGCTTGATATACTGCAAATAGGTCGTGTCGCGCAGGGCGCGGCTGTAGTTCGTTTCGCACAGCCACGGCACCAGCAGCGCATACAGCAGCAGAATCACGATAATGCCCGCAGCGACGACGGAGCTTTTGTTGCGGCAGAAGCGGTTCAGCGCATCGCGGAATGAACCGATCGGCTTGCTTTCCAGCGCCTGATCGTGCAGCCGTCCTTCCATGGGGACGCGCTCGAAGGCAGAATCAGGCAAATCAGCGTAATTCATCTTCTCGTTCATCATTTCTTGCTCCCCATTCTGATTCTCGGATCAATGAAGCTGTAGCTGATATCGACCACGATGCCGGACACCAGACCAATCAGCGTATAGAACGCCGTCAGCAGCAGGAAGAAGTTATAGTCCGGCGGCGTGGAGTTAATCGAGGACACATACAGCGGACCGACGCCGGGAATGCCGAAAATCTGCTCGATGATCAGCGAACCGGACATGATGCCGATAAATTCGCCCAAAATCATGGGGAACACCGGCACCATCGCGTTGCGCAGGGCATGGCGAACCGTCGTCTGCGAGCGGCTCAGGCCCTTCGTGCGCGCCAGCAGCAGGAAGTCGCTCGTCAGCACCTCCGTCAGCTCTGCGCGGACATAGCGCGTCAGACCCGCAACCGTGCCAAAGCCCAGCGACAGCACCGCCGGCACAACCGACACGAACATGTCCCACGAAAAATAGTCGTAGCCGGACTTCATCTGGAAGGGGAACCATTGCAGCTTAAAGCACAATAGCCACTGCACCAAGAATGCATATACATAGCTTGGTACAGAAACGAAAATCATGACCGCCGTCGAAATGAAGTGGTCCTGCCACTTGTTCTTCTTGAGTGCGGCATAAATACCGAACAGCAGACCCAGCGGGACAGCGAAAATCATCGTATACACGTTGACCATGACCGTCGCGGGCATCTTGGACATGAACACTTCCCAGACGTCCTTGCCGGTATACAATGTCTCACTGACGCCCCAGTCGCCGCCAATCAGCGAGCGCTGGATGAAAATCCAATACTGCTCAATCAGGGGTTTGTTGTACCCCAGCGCCTCGCGGCGCATCTCAATCAGCTGCTGATCCTTGCCAAACTGCTCTGCCGGCTTGTCCGGCAGGAGCTTCACCAGCACAAAGCACATGGAGATGATAATCATAAACACCATCAACATGAGCAGGACACGCCGAATAACATACTTTACCATGCCGTAGCCCCTTTCCATTTTTTACGGCTGCATCCGTACTGACTTTTTCGTCAGCGATGTACCTTTTTCTTCCCCGGCGCAAGCGCACCCGCCACCGGGTGCAGCCGTAAGAAATGAAGATTTGCCTTTTTTGTCCGGGATTTTTGGATGCTGGATACAATCCTGCATCCCCTAATTGCGCGGAAAGCCTTGATTTTCCTGCATTTTCGTGTATCAGATTGCATACGTTTTTCCTAATGGGAAAAATCATCTGCATCCTGACTTTCCTTGCATTCAAGTGTAAACGCAAATGAATCCAAGGCAAGAACGCGTCCCGAAGGATGCTTCCCCACCTTGGCGACATTGTTTTCCCTATGATGCAATTTCTCCGGTGGGTCAACCCGGCGGCAGAAGAGGCCAGCTCCTCTGCCGCCGGGGACGTTTTCACCGTTTTCCGGATGACCGTCACCCGGAGGATTTTTCACCCGACTACCTGCCGAATTACTTGTAGTTCAGCACGCCGCCGTGTTCCGCCACGAAGGCGTCCCATTCCGCGTCGGTGTAGTTGTAGGTGATGTGCTTGATGTCGTTGCCGTAGGACATCGGGAAGATTTCTTCCTCGGTGTAGAAGTTAACCTTCATGCCCCTCAGAATCATAGACGCATCGTTCGTGGTGGGGATGAAGTCGTAGTTCTGCAGCAGCACGTTTTCCAGCGCGGCCAGCACCAGCAGACGATCCGCAGCCACGGTTTCGTCATAGCTGTAGGGCAGAACCAGTTCAACCTCTTCACCGGCCTCGTTCTTCACCTTGCAGGGCGTGCCGTTGGTGATGTTGAACCAGGACACCGCGTCGGTGGTCATCTTGCCCATGGACAGGTCAACCGTCACCATGGTATTGGAGTAGTCAACCGCCGCGTCGTACTGATACGCCGGATCCAGATAAGCCTGCATCAGGTTGTAGGGGTCGAACGTGGAACCGTTCCAGCCAACAAGGAACAGCATGTCAACCTGGTTGTTGCGCAGCGCGTCGCCGAAGCCGTTGCCAACCGTGTCGTCACGGACGAAGGTCAGCTTGCCTTCCAGCTTGGTGCCCTTGACAGCCTCGGTGTAGTTGTTCACGAGGAACTCGTAGCCGCGGTTGTAGGTGGTGGAAGACGCAGTGGGCAGACCGATGATGATCTGAACCACGTCGTCGTCGTCCATCAGACCCTTTTCGATCGCGATGTCATACGCCTTGTTGAAGTAGTCGCGAGCCATTTCGAGGTTGTAGCCGGTGATGGCGTCGATGGCGTCGTCGTTGGTGGCATACATCTTGCCTTCGCCAACTTCGTCGGACAGACCCCAGAAATCGACCAGAACCTGCTTGGCAGCATCGGTAGAGCGATAGAAGACAGCGTTTTCAACGTCGCCGACGATGGTGTCGCCGAACAGACCGAACGCAGGAGCGGAGCCGGGCACGCAGGCGATGTTAAACGCCGCACGATCCAGGGAGAAGGACAGCGCCTGACGGAATTCCTTCACGGTCAGGATGGTCTTGTTGATGTTTTCGCCCGCCGTCTTCTGGTTCGCGGTCAGCGCTTCCAGATTCGGGTTCAGGGTCATCGCGAAGACGGACGCGCCCTCAACGGTGTAGCAGTATTCGGAGTTCTCGTACTCTTCCGCGTAGTCCTTGGACAGGCCGACGCCGTCGAGCTTGCCGGCGAGGAACATTTCCATCTTGGTGGAGTCCTCAGCGACATAGGTCAGAACGCGGCGAGTCGTCTGATAGAAGTTCTCGTTTTCCGGCAGCGCATAGCCGTACCAGTTCGGGTTCTTCTCATAGACGATTTCCTTGTCCTGCTGGAAGGAGACCATCTTGTAGGGACCATAAGAAATGGTGGTATCGGCGGAAGTACCGTAGCTGTTGGTGTAAACACCATTCTCATACTTTTCGCACTTCTCGTACAGATCCTTGTTGACCAGGGTCATGCTCAGGTTGTACTTGAGCTGGAAGCCCTGCAACGGCTTGTCCAGAATGAAGACGAAGCTGTAGTCGTCCAGCGCCTGCACGCCGACTTCGTCAAAGGACATTGCGTCGTTGACCTTGCCAACGAACAGGAACTCTTCCCATTCCTGATAGGCGTAGTCGCCCTCAGCGGCGGCGTAGGCTTCCGCGCTCTCGTAGTTGTGCAGCACAGCGGTGATCTGCTGGAGCGTCTTCACCACGTCCGCGTTGACCTTAACGTAGCCGTCGGCGCCCTCGCCGCTCTTCAGCGCGTTGTAGAGGTCTTCAGAGAAGTAGCCCGCGCCGCAGTAGTCGGTCAGGCTGTTGGAAGACCACATGTTGCTGTTGGTCAGGGACAGGGCAACATCGGCGCCATTGTAGGTGTAGAAGCCGTCCTCACCCACGGTGAAGTCGGAATCCGCCAGATACTGCGGGTCGTCGGCGTTCAGCAGGCTGCTGTACGCATACACGCCGGACTTGGCATACGCTTCCGCGTTGTGAATGACCGTAGAGCCAGCGTAGAAGGAGTCGGCGCGGTAGTTCTGCGCCTGCGGGTTCAGCTGCTTCATCATAGAGTAGAGCACATCTGCGGTGGTGATGGGCGTGCCGTCTTCCCACTTCAGGTCGTTGCGCAGGGTGTACTTCCACGCACGGGCAGTCGTGCCCTCGGGGATGCCCCACTTGTCGCCAACATAGTCAGCGGTAACGTCCTCAGGATCGCCCACGACCATGCTGGGCTTCATGGCATAGGAGTCCATCGTGTCGTTATAGTCAAACTCAAAGAATGAATCCGTGATGTAGGCCAGCACAGCGGTGTTTTCCGTTTCAGTCTTGTACTGGTGCGGATTCCAGTTGGTGGGGAAGGTCGTCAAACTGCCGTTGTAGGTGTAAGACGGTTCTTCCGCGGTTTCAGCCATCGCGCCAACGCCGAAGAGCATGCACGCAGCCAAAACCAGAGAGAGAAACTTCTTCATGGTCAAACCCCTCCTTGAAATTTCGTATCCTATCAAATGATACGTTGTATCTATTATAGGGGAATGCCGCTTCCTTGTCAAGTGTCTGCCGCTTGCAATTTTTGACCAATCTTCCTGCAAAATTCCCCACTTTCACAGCAACCCCTTGATTTAACGATGTGAAATCGTTTTCGCGCCAAAATTGTTTTTTTTGTGTTTTTTCGTTCTTTGCCTTGATTTCTCTGCCTTTGCGCCATACTTGACGTTTCCCGTTTTTTCACCTATACTATCCTGTGCAGTGAAAGGAGAGTTCCTTTATTATGAATGTTGACTTGACCCATGGTTCGATTTTCCGCGGACTGCTCCGTTTTTCTCTGCCGCTGATGGCGGGCAATCTGCTCCAGCAGCTTTATAACCTTGTGGACACCTTCGTCGTCGGGCGATACTGCGGTGAAATCGCCCTTGCCGCCGTCGGCAGCGCGTTTTCCGTCATGATTCTGCTCACGAGCATCGTCACCGGGCTGTGCATGGGCAGCGGCGTGGTTGTCAGCCAGCTTTTCGGGCAGAAAGACGATGCCGGCGTGCGCAAAGCGGTCGGCAATGCGTTTGTGCTGATTGCGGGCGTATCAGCGCTGCTGACTATCCTTTCCTACGCGCTTCTGCCCGTCATGATGGCGCTCCTGCGCATTCCGCCTGAAGCGCAGGGCGTTCTCTCCTGCTACCTCTTGATTGTGTTCATCGGCATCATCCCGACGTTCCTGTATAACTTCGGAGCGTGTATGCTCCGCGCCGTTGGCAATTCAACCGCGCCGCTGGTTTTCCTGCTGATTTCGTCGCTGACGAACGTCGCGCTGGACTTTCTGTTCGTGGCGGTGCTGCCGTGGGGCGTGGCGGGTGCTGCCGTCGCGACGCTTATTTCGCAAGTACTGTCCGGTTTCCTATGCTTAGGTTATGTGCTCTTCCGCGTTCCGGCGCTGACGCCCTCGCAGCACGACCTGCACCCCGACCGTGCGCTGTTCAGGCGCATCTTCTCCGTCTCTGCCATGACCAGCATTCAGCAATCCATCATGAATTTCGGCATCCTGTGTGTGCAGAGTCTCGTGAACAGCTTCGGTCTGGCAGCGATGGCGGCATTCACCGCCGGCGTGAAGATTGACTCGCTGGCGTACAGCCCCGCGCAGGACTTCGGCAACGGCTTCGCGACCTTCGTCGCCCAGAATCAGGGGGCGAATCAGCCGCAGCGCCTCCGTCACGGCATCCGCACAGCGTTCCTGCTTTCCGGCGGCTTCTGCCTGATTGTTTCCGCGCTCGTGGCGATTTTCGCCGAGCCGCTGCTGCTTGTGTTCCTCAAAAATGCATCGGCGGAGTCTCTTTCCATCGGCGTAACGTACCTGCGCACCGAGGGGCTGTGCTACATCGGCATCGGCTTCCTGTTCCTGCTTTATGCCATTTTCCGCGGTTTGGAGCAGGCGGGCATGAGCATCGTCCTGACGGTGCTTTCGCTTGGGCTGCGCGTTGTGCTGTCCTACGCCTTCGCGCCGCATTTCGGCATGATGGCGATTTGGCTGGCAATTCCGGCGGGCTGGCTGATTGCGGATATTGTCGGTTTCGTTGCCATGGGGCGGCGCGGACTAATGCGTTCCGCTTCCAATAAGACGGGCAAAAGCGCCTGCTGACATCGGGATGGATTCGCCGCTTTGTGACAAGTTTGTAACACCTGCGCGCGCGCCCCTTGACGAATCCGACTCGGCGTTGTATGATGGGAATACTCAATAACGAAAGGATTGTGCGGAACGGGTATGAAGAAGGAAACGAATCCCAAGGCGAAGCGGAATGGCCTGTGGTGCAATGTGCTGATTGTGGCAGCGCTGCTGCTGATTGTGGCGGTGCTGATGGTTGTGCTGCGGAGGAACGCACCCGCGAATGTAGACGCCAATGCGCCTTTGCTGCCCCTGACCGCAACAGACGCGCCGACCGAAGCGCCGACAGAGGCGCCGACAGAGCTTGCGACCAGCACACCAGAGGCAGCGGCGACCCCCGAAATCACCGCAGCACCGGAAGCGGCTGCCGCGTCGGAAGTCACGGACGTCCCCGAAGCCACCGCCACCCCCGACCTGTCGCAGGTGGAAGCATTCCTCGTCGTCACCGTCGGTGACAAAACGTATCAGCCGATTCCGCTGACCGAAGAGGGCTATTATCGCCTCCGCCACGGCGACTGCATCAACATCGTCCATGTCACCCCGACAAGCATCGACATGCACGAGGCGAACTGCGACAATCAGGATTGCGTGGAGCAGGGTGAAGTGACGCTGGAAAACAAGGACACACGCATTTTGGGCAACAGGATTATCTGTCTGCCGAATCAGGTGACGCTCCAGCTGTACAGCCGCGACGAATTGATGGACTGGCTGACGACCGTGCAGGAGGACGCAGCAAATGAATAAGCAGCAAATCACCACAAAGCAGCTTGCGCTGTGCAGTGTGCTGCTGACGCTGATGCTGGTGCTGGGCTGGGTGGAGAGCCTGTTTCCGCCGCTGCTGGGCGTACCGGGCATCAAGCTGGGTTTAAGCAACGGCGTGCTGATTTTCGCGGTCTACATGCTGTCCCTGCCGACGGCGTGGGTGCTGATGCTGCTGAAAGTGGTGCTGTCCTCGCTGTTTTTGGGCGGCGTGGCTGCGCTGCCGTACGCACTGGCCGGCGGCGTGCTGTCGCTGGCAAGCATGTGCCTTCTTTCGCGCATGAAGTGGATGCACCCGGTCACGGTCAGCATTGTCGGCGGCGTGATGCACAACGTCGGGCAAATCGTGATGGCGATGATTATCCTCCACACGTCGCAATTGGCGTACTACATGGCTGTCCTGATGCTCAGCGGCATTCTCTTCGGCGCGCTGACCGGCGTGAGCGCCACGCTGGTGATGAAGCACATGAAGCATATCAAGTGGGGGAAATAGCGAAGGGGGGCAAGGGGCGACCGCAGACTTCATCTGTTTTCATGCTTTCTTGTCGCCTCCGCAGAGGCGAAACCCTCTGCACAACAAAAATCAACTAACACAGGACACAAAAAGCAGGACTACCTCCACGCCGGAGACAGCCCTGCTTTTTGTTGTGCGAAAGAAGCCATCAGAAGAAAAGGAAACGCTTCTTCTGATACGGCTCGCTTGACATGCCCTTGAAATCATAGCCCGTCGCGGCAATCGCAGCTTTCACCTGCGCTTCGTCCAGCGGATCTTCGGAAATGACCACCGTTTCACCCTTGCCGTGGGAGGAAGTCACCTTCTTGACCGCCGGGAAAGCCTTGCGGATTGCGTCATTGACATGGCTCTCGCACATGCCGCACATCATGCCATCAATTTTCAGCGTCGTTTTTATCATCAGCCCTCATCCTTTCGATGAATGCAATATACCCCATCAGGGTATCTGAATGATAGCACCAGCGCGGCGGATTGTCAAGCGGTTTCGTTCGATGTGACTAACTTTTTAAGGTAACACAGCACAAATGCGGTGGTGCCTTAGCGGATGCCCGACCAGAGCGCGTCATTTTCCGCTTGAAACGCTTCCCTCAGCGCATTTTCATCTTCAGTAGATACATCCTGCTCAAAAATCAGGATGCCGTCCATATCCGGGTCATATTCCCAGACCTGCAGGGTCAGCACATCATTGTAGTGCCGGACGGTATAACCATCCGCATCGAACGTCCAATCCTCTTTCTCTTCGCCGACCGCCCAGCGCAGCAGCACCGCCTCCGTCCCCTCAAAACGGTACAGCGTTTCTCTGTGAATGCCGCCCGCCAAGCCGCCGTTCACAGAACTCCTTACAATTTTGTGTTCTGCATCAAGGTCGTAATTCGTGAACGTCAGCGGACAGAGAACATACTGTTCGCCATCAAAAATGAAAAACTGGTAGACAAAATTGCTCGCGCCGCGCTGTGTCAGTATCACCACATCGTTGATGCCGTCGAAGTTGACATCCGCATAGGAAAGGCACGGGTCTTTCTCGCCGGACACGAAGCAGAGTTCCTGCCCGTTGTCCGCAATCAGGCGGTGGATGTATTCGTTCTCCGTCGTCTGCCCGATAATTTCCGCGCGGACAGGGGCGATGGTCATCAGGAGAAGCAAGGCAAGCAGGCAGAAACGGGAAATACAGTTCTTCATAAAGAATACTCCTTTCGCATTGGTATGCTAATGAAAGAACGAATACGGGGCGGCAATTCATCCGCAGAAAAAAAGGAAATTTCTTCATCGTCTGAAATGGAAATGCTTGCAAATTACTGATGTTTGCGTTATAATGAAAATGGTAATTTATGATTCATACTATTTCCAGATAAGAATGCGCCAAGATGCGCGGCGAATTTTTCATTCTGGCTAACGTGAATGGAACGCAGCGTAGCAGCGCTACGCTAAGTGGAATGAGCGGACGCCAGAAGGGAAAAGGCGCAAGCAGATGGCGCAGGTGAATCTGGAAATAGTATCAAGGTTTCTTGCTGGGGAAGCGGGGAAAGGGGTGTTTGCCACGGCGCACGAAGGAGCAGCGCAATACTGCCGCAAAGTGGACAAGCGTGAAATTCCGGTCTGTCCGATTTTAGGGGTCAATATTGCAGTCATCAACATGAATTGGCTGCTGAAATATTTGGCGCAGAATATTCATCAATTGCAGGGAGATTACATCTGCGTATCGAATGTACATACAACCGTCGTCAGTTACGAGGATGCGGACTACCGTGCCGTGCAGAACGGCGGTTTGATGGCGATTCCGGATGGCAATCCGCTGGCGCAGGAGGCGCGGCGGCGCGGGTATCCGCAGATTCAGCGGACAACCGGGCCTGACCTGATGATGGAGGTCTTTCGGCAGTCCACGGCACACGGCTGGCGGCATTATTTCTACGGCAGCACGCAGGAAGTGCAGGAGAAAATGATTGCGCGCCTGCAGCAGGAGTATCCGGGACTGGTAATTGCGGGCACAGACGCGCCGCCTTTCCGCGAACTGACACCGGAGGAAGATGCGCTTGCCGTGGCGCGCATCAATCAGGCGCAGCCGGATTTTGTGTGGGTCGGGCTGGGAGCGCCGAAGCAGGAGCGCTGGATGGCGGCGCACCAAGGGCGTGTGCATGGGCTGATGATTGGCGTCGGCGCGGGCTTTGATTTCTTTTCGGGCAACGTGAAGCGCGCCCCGTTATGGATGCAGAAGCACAGCCTGGAATGGCTCTATCGCCTGATGCAAGACCCGAAGCGGCTATTCCAGCGCTACTGGAGCACGAATCTGAAATTCATCTGGAACGCGACCATCAGGAGAAAGTAAATGCAGCAAACGACAAAGCAGCCCGCTGTACTGCTGGTACACGACTATTATCAGGTTCCCGGCGGCGAGGATGTCGTTGTGGCGAACGAGAAGCACCTGCTGGAAACGCACGGTCACGCTGCGGCGCTGTATGTGCGGCGGAACGAGGAGATTTCGCGCATGGGAGCGCTGGAGAAAATCCGCAGTGCGCTGGGGATGTTTTTCAGCATCCGTACATACCGCGAGGTTCGACGGAGCATCCGCGAAAACCGGATTTCGCTGGTGCATGTGCACAACACGCTGCCGCTGATTGGCCCGGCAGTGTATTACGCGGCATTGCGCGAGGGCGTTCCCGTGGTGCAGACGGTGCACAACTTCCGTCTGCTCTGCCCGAACGCGCTTTTCTACCGCGACGGCCATATCTGCGAGGACTGCACGAAAAAGGGGCTGCACTGCGCGGTGAAGCACCGCTGCTACCGCGGCAGCCGCCTGCAGACGGTGCTCTGCGTGCTCAGCACACGTTTGCACCGCGCCCTCAAAACGTACAGCCGCCTGCATTACATCACCCTGACGGACTTCAACCGGCAGAAGCTGCTGGCGCTTGAGCAGATTCCGCCGGAAAACGTGTCCGTAAAGCCGAACTTTGTGGAACCGCCGGAGACGATTGTGCCATACGCGGCGCGCGAAAATCAGGTGGTGTACATCGGGCGGCTGGATGCGCTCAAGGGCATCCGGCTGCTGCTGGAGGCGTGGGCGCGCTACGAGCGTTCAGGCGGGGGCATGAAGCTGATCATCTGCGGTACAGGGCCGGAGGAAGCATGGTGCCGCGAATATCTGACGCGGGAAAAGCTGAAGCAGGTGGAGCTGCGCGGCTTTGTGCCAAATTCGGCGGCACGGGCGCTGATGGGGCAGTCCAAGGCGCTGATTCTGCCAACGCAGTGGTATGAAGGCTTCCCGATGACAATTGTGGAAGCCTTCAGCGCCGCCACGCCGGTGATTTGCTCGGATTTAGGCAACGCGGGTTCCCTGATTTCGGACGGCGTGACGGGCTTCAAGTTTCCGGCAGACTCGGCGGAACAGCTGGCGCAGACGCTCAATCGGCTGCAGCACGCAGAATCCGTCAGCGAGGGCGCGCTGAAAACGTATCAGGAGAATTTCACGGCGGAAGCAAATTATCGTCAGCTGATGGCGATTTACAGCAAGGCGATGCAGAAAAGCGGCGAAAGGAACGAACCATCATGCGGCTGATTGTGGCAGATGTACGGAGCACCAGCACAGACGGCATTGCCGCTGGGCATTATTTCACCGTCGCGCAGAATTATCTTGACCTGTTCGGCGCGGAGATGGATGTGCGCATTGCGGGCGGGCCGGTGTACGGCGACCGCTTCGGGAACAAGCTGATTCGTCTGCCGCATGATTACATCGTGGGCAGTTCGGCGGCGCGCAACAAACGCGCCGTGTTCCAGAACGTGCGCGCGCTGCTTCGGGAAGCGCAGGATGACGTGATTGTCCTCCAGTGCAGCGCCGTCGCAACAGCGTATCTGGGGCTTGCGCTGTTCAAGAAGAAAGAAACGCGGGTCTACGCCATCCAGTACAGCACCGACGGCGTCAATTCGGTGCTGAAACGGGGGCTGTATGCGCTGTGCAGGCGGAAAATCAGCGGCGTTATCTGCCCCAATGCAGCCATTGGCGCGGCGTACGGGCGGCCGATGTGCGTCGTGTCCGATTACATCAGCACAGGAACGATGCAGCCGCCTGTGCCGTATGCGCAGAAGCGCTATGATTTCGGCATGGTCGGGCTGATTACGTCGGACAAAGGCGTCGTTGAGGCGGCAAAGCAGCTGCGAAACACGCCGTATCGGGTGCTGATTGCGGGTCGGGTGCAGGAAGCGTCGCTGGAGGCGGAGCTGCGGGCAGTCTGCGCGGGCGCAAAGAACATCGAGCTGCGGCTGGAATACCTGTCCGAAGCGGCGTATGACGAGGCGATTCGCCAATGCCGTTACTGCATCCTAAACTATTCGGAGAATTACTCCCTGCACAGCAGCGGCGTTGTGTTCGATATTCTCTTCCGGGGCGTGCCGATTGTGGGCAGCCGCTGTGGGACGCTGCAAATGGTGGAAGCAAACGAATTGGGCAAAACGGTATCCAGCATGGCGGATTTTGCGCCGGAAAGGCTGCTGGATGAAGCCGTGCATGACCGCTATGTGCGCAACATTGCGCGCTACTGCCAATCGCAGGCGCAGGAGCGGGAAAAGCTGCGGGATTTTCTGACGCGGGGCGCGGTGGAATAACCATGCCGCACAGCGCAAAGTGAAAGGAGGGGCTGAAGCGTGAAGGTCATGTGGATGGGGAATATTATCCTCCCTGCCATTGCGGAAAAAGAATCGCTTCCCCCGGTGTATATCGTGGGCTGGCTGGTCGGGCTGTCGCGGCGGCTGACGCAGCTGCCGGATGTGGCGCTGACGTATGTGTTTGACGCGCCGAAAGTGCTGACGGGCGAAGTGGACGGCTACCGCTATTATGGGCTTGTCAACCCCACACGCCCTACGCAGCGGTGCGGCGAAGCCTACACCCGGCAGCTGGAGGATATTCTGCGCAAAGAGCAGCCGGATGTCATTCACCTCTGGGGCACGGAAAATCAGCACACGCTGGCCATGGTTGATGCGGCGGAACACCTGGGGATGCGCGAGCGGATTGTAATTTCCATTCAGGGGCTTCTGTCCATATACGCGGAGCATTATCGCGCTTATCTGCCGGAACACGTCTGCTACGGGCACACGCTGAAGGACTTGGTGAAGGGCAATATCGTCCGGCAGGAAGCAATCTACCGCCGCGTCGGGCAGTATGAACAGGAAGCCCTGCGCAGGGTGCAGCACGTTATCGGGCGCACCGACTGGGATGCTGCCTGCATGGCGGAGCTTGCCCCGCAGGCGGCCTATCATTTCAACAACGAAACGCTGCGGGACGAGTTCTACACCGGCGAATGGTCGCTGGACAGCTGCGAGCCGCACAGTCTCTTCTGCAGTCAGGCGCATGTGCCGCTCAAGGGGCTGCATCTGCTATTGCAGGCGCTGGCGATTGTCCGCAAGCGCTATCCCGATGTCAAGCTCTATGTGGGGCGCAAGGACTATGGGCGCATTCCGCCGCTTGCGCGCAATGCCTATGAACGGTACATCCACCGTCTGCTGCGCGAAAACGACCTCTACGACCATGTTGTTTTTACCGGAAGCCTGAATGCACAGCAAATGAAGGAGCGGTATCTAAAAAGTCAGGTGTTTGTGCTGCCGTCGAGCATTGAAAACTCCCCCAATTCGCTGGGCGAGGCGATGCTGCTTGGCGTACCGTGCATTGCGTCGGATGTCGGCGGCGTGCGCTGTCTGATGACGCACCGCATGGAAGGGCTGATTTATCCGGCAGACGACCCGCATTTGCTGGCGCATGATATCTGCGAGATGTTCACGCATCCGGAAAAAGCGGCGCAGATGGCGCGCGCCGGGCGAGAACATGCCGGAAAAACGCATGATGCGCAGAAGAATCTGGAGATACTGCATCAGATTTATACGGAGATTGCACGATGAAATTCCGAATCACAAAGAACCATGTGGATGCACTCTGTGTGCTGATTGGCGTGCTGGGCATGGGCTCGCTGTATTTTCAGGTGCTGCGGATGCCGCTGATGGCAGCCATGCTGATTGCGTCGATTCTGCTGCTGACGCGGGCGCATCATCCGAAAATCAGCGCCCAGAACATACGCCTGACGCTGCTGCTGACGGCGGCGCTGCTGCTGACGAGCTTTGTCAACCCGCAGAACGGCATCCACATCAACGATATTGTCATTTGGCTTTGCAACATCGGCTATGTGCTGGTGCTGCAAAGCTGCATCGGGTATCGGACGTACATGCGGCTGTATACCAAAGTCATGCTGGCAGAGGCGGCCATCAGCCTGATTTCCTTCGTCATCGGCGATTTGCTGTCGCTGCCGCTGCCGTTGCTGCACTATGAAGTTTCCAGCGTCAATGGATTTTATCTGACGCCTTATTTTACCTTAGGCTGGCTGAACATCCCGGTTTTCCACCGCAATGCGGGTATGTTCAACGAGCCGGGCAGCCACCAGATTTTCCTGAACTTCGCGCTGCTGTTCCTGATGAGCGACGAAACGCGCATGGGCATGAGCAAGAAGAAATACTGCTGGGCAATTGCGCTGCTGATCGTTACCATCCTCAGCACGCTGTCCACAACAGGCTTTATTTGTCTGGGCGTTGTGCTGCTGACGGTGGCATTCCGCAAAAAGGGCGGGAAAATGGCGCGCAGCATCAAGATGGCGGCGTTCGTTGGGCTGATTTTGCTGTTTGTCATCGAGTCTGTCACGGGCGTGGTGGAACGCAAGATTGTCGGACGAAATTCCGGCGGTTCGTTCTACACGCGGTGGAACGACACCTTCAGCGGCTTTGAAATCGGGCTGGAATCCCCCATTGCGGGACAGGGCGTTTTCTCGGAGCGAAAGGCGGAAATCCTGCTAGAACACAGGGTGCAGAACATTTCCAATGGCTTTGCCGCCTTCGTCATGGATACAGGGTTGATTCTCCCGGCAGTTTGGCTGTGGCTGACGTACCGCGGTATCCGCACCAAATTTGCCAAGGCGCGGCTGCTGTATGTGCTGGGCGTTTTCCTGCTGTATTTCCTGTGCATCAACACGGAGGGCGTTTTCCTGAACATACTGTTTCTGGGACTGCTGGGCAAGTGGCAGCCGGACGCGGAGGACACGCCTGATCTGCCGGCAAATGCGCGCAGCCAGAAGAAGCGCAGGTGGCGATGCACTGTGCCGCCGGAAAAACTGCGCCTGACGTTTAACATGCAGCCGGAGGACGCGGCGCAGGAGCAGACAGGCGAAACAGGCGGAGAGGAATCATGAACACAGCATCAAGGAGCGAAAACACGGCACGCAACATCGGTGTAGGCGCAGTACGGCAGGTGGTTACGCTGCTGTTGGCTTTTGCCGTGCGAACGGTGTTTGTGCGCCGGCTGGGCGCGGATTATACGGGTGTCAACGGGCTGTACAGCAACATTCTTGCCATGCTGTCATTGGCAGAGCTGGGTGTGGGCAACGTGCTGGTGTACAGCTTGTACGCACCGCTGCACCGGGGCGACACGGGCGAAATCCAGCACCTGCTGGGCTATTATCGTCGCATTTACCGTCTGATTGCGCTGGCGGTAGCGCTGCTGGGCGCGGCGGTAATCCCCTTCCTGCCGCTCATCATCAGCAGTGAGCTGCCGATGGCGCAGCTGATCGTCTACTATGTGCTGTACCTGGCGAACTCCGTGGCATCCTATCTGGTCATCTACAAAACGACGCTGATTCAGGCCGACCAGAAGGCATATTTGCAAAACATGGTTTCCGCCGCGGCGCTGGTGGTGCAGTATGCGGCGCAGATCGCGTGCCTGCTGATTTGGGGCAGCTATCTGGGCTATTTGCTGATTCAGATTGCCTGCACCCTCCTGCAGAATGCGGTGCTGAGCCATTTAGCGGATAAGATGTACCCCTTCCTGCGGGAAAAGCAGAAATGTGCGCCGATGCACCGCAAGCAGGAGCTGAACGACAACATCCGCTCCATGTTTCTCTACAAGCTGGCGACAATACTCATCAACAACACGGACAACATTCTGATTTCCGTCATGCTGGGCACAGTGTTCGTCGGCTACTACTCCAACTACGCGTCGCTGACGACGTATGTGACAACGTTCGTTTCCATCGTGATTACCGGCATTTCCGCCAGCTTGGGAAATCTGAATGCCGAAAAGGATTCGGAAAAGTCGTACGCCATGTTCCGCAACCTGATTGTCCTCTTCGGGGCGATTACGGGCTTCTGCGTCGCCGCGTACGGCGCGATTGTGCAGGATTTCATCCCCATCTGGGTGGGCGAAGAATACCTGATGGATACAGGGACAGTGGCGGCGGTGCTGTTCACGTTCTACCTGAGCACCATCGTCGCGCCCGTGTGGATGTACCGCGAAACGCTGGGGCTTTTTCAGCAAATGAAATATGTTATGTTTATGACGGCGCTGGTCAACATCCTGCTGTCCATCCTGCTGGGGCACTTCTTCGGCGTGGCGGGCATCATCGGCGCAACAGGGCTGGCGCGGCTATGCACCATCTTCTGGTATGAGCCGAAAGTGCTGTTCCATCGCACCTTCGGGCGCAGCGCTGCCGCGTATTTCAAGGCGCAGGGCGGCCTGCTGCTGCTCAACTGCGCGGTGATGGCGCTGTCGCTGTTGCTGTGCGCGCGGATGGGGCATACGCTGATGTGGATTATCATCAAGGGCATCACCTGCGCGGCGGTGACGGCGCTCCTGTACACGCTGGCGCTGGGGCGGACGGCAGAATACCGCTGGATGCTTGAAAAAGGGCGGAATTTCTTGCGCAAATGGAGGAAGAAGGCATGATCAATCAGGAAATGCAGCACTGCCGCAAAATTGTGCGTTTTGACCCTACCATCTCAACAGCGAATCAGGGAGATTTCATCATCCGCAACGCCTGCGAGCATGTGCTGCACGACTGCTTTCCTGTGCAGCTGTCCGTCGCCGTGCCGGTTCGGGACAGGCTGTCGAAAGTGTCGATGAAGCACGTCGGCAGTGCGGATTTCGCATTTGTCTGCGGGACAAACCTGCTTTCCTCAGACATGCGCCGCCAAAGGATGTGGAATATCCGCCTGCGGGACGCGGTGATGATGCGCTGCGGCGATTTGCACAAGCGGGAGCTGCTGAATTTCCGCCTGATTCGTGAGAAATTTCAGCGCACGCATGTCATTTTGCTGGGCGCGGGGTGGTATCAATACCAGGACAAGCCGACAGGATACACGAAGCGGATTCTAAAAACGCTGCTGGATGGGCAGTACCTGCACGCGGTGCGCGACGAATACACGCGCCAGCGCCTGCTGAAGCTGGGCATCACGAATGTGCTGAATACGGCGTGTCCGACAATGTGGGGGCTGACAGACGACAAATGCGCGCAGATTCCGACGCACAAGGCGGAGCGCGTCGTGACAACGCTGACAGACTACCGCAGCAGCACGGAGCAGGATGCGCAGATGCTGACCATGCTGCAAAAGCACTATCGCGAGGTGTATGTGTGGCTGCAAGCAGTCGAGGACTACGCCTGCCTGCGCCAAATGGATGCGCGCGTGACGCAGAATTTGCACCTGATTCAGCCGAATCTGCGAGATTACACAGCGCTTTTGGCATCAGGCGGGATTGACTACGTTGGCACGCGGCTGCACGGCGGCATCCACGCAATGAACATGGGCTGCCGAAGCCTGATTCTGGCGGTAGACAACCGCGCAAGCGAAATCGCGAAGGACACGAATCTGCCCGTCCTGCCCCGCGGCGGGAATTTGGATGTGCTGGAGGAGCGAATCTGTTCCGCATGGGAGACGCAAATTGATTTGCCGACCACGGCAATTCGGCAATGGAAAAATCAGTTCCGCGAGACAGATGCAGAGAAAGTGCCTTGATTTTCGTATAAAATGCGGCTTTCTGCGCGGTAAGTATTGACAGCCGACTTGCAATTTGTTACAATATAGCTGGAATTGGGAAAGAGATTGCTATATCCACCGGGAGCACTGCGGCTCGCCGCGAAAAGAAAGATGGAAAACAGCAATCGCTTGCCATTGGCACAACCATACGTCGTGCCGGAAGATTGCACAGAACAAGGAGTGAGGACGATGAAGGACAAAAAGTGGATGCGAAAGGCATTGTCTTTCCTGCTGGCTGTATTCATGGTGACGGGCAGTATGGGAACAGTGCTGACGGCGGCTGCAGAAGAGCCGGAAACTCCGCCGGCGGAAACGGTTGAGGTCGTGCCGACGGAAGCACCGGAAGCGACGGATGTTCCTGAAGCAACGGAAATCCCCGAAGCGACGGATGTTCCTGAAGCAACGGAAGCGCCCGAAGTGACGGATGTTCCCGAAGCGACGGATGTTCCCGAAGCAACGGAAATCCCCGAAGCGACGGATGTTCCTGAAACAACGGAAATCCCCGAAACGACGGATGTTCCCGAAGCAACGGAAATCCCCGAAACAACGGAAGCGCCCGAAATCGTGGACGAAGCAGCCGTAGATTACAGCCGCTCCGTGCTGGATAACGAGTTCTTTGACTCCGGCTTTGCCGCGACGTTCAGCAGCGCACAGCTGTACCTGAATCCGACGGGCGATGAGCTGGTTGGCCGGGTAACCGGCGTGGTGTATGTGACGCATCGTCCGCAGAAGGGTCAGCTGAATGAACGGATTTCCGTCTGCGTGTATGACCAGACGGCTGGCGTTGCATATGGCTATCTGGCGGCGGATGCAGTGCATCCTGTGCCGGAAGAGGGCATTGAGAATCAGCGTCACACCGGTGTTTTCGCGAGCGGCGTGGAAATGCCCAGTGCCCTGCTGGTGCTTGCGGCTGCGACGGAAGAACCCGTGCCGACCCCTGCACCCACGCCCGTGCCGACGGAAGAGCCTGTAGTTGAGCCGACGGAAGAGCCCGTTGTCGTGCCGACCGAGGAACCCGCTGTTGAGCCGACCGAAGAACCTGTTGTCGTGCCAACCGAAGAGCCCGCTGTCGTGCCGACCGAAGAACCCGTTGTTGAGCCGACCGAGGAACCCGCTGTTGAGCCGACCGAAGAGCCCGCTGTTGAGCCGACCGAAGAGCCCGCTGTCGTGCCGACCGAGGAACCCGCGTCGACCCCCGCGCCTACGGACGTGCCGGATGACCTCGAAAACATCGACCGCGCGGATGTGATTATTCCGGGCAAACCGACGTTCGAAATGGACAAGGCGACGGCGGAGCTGGGCGAGAATATCACCTTCACCATCCACACGAAGAACGCCACCAAGATTTTGATGTACATTGACGGCAGCGTCAACCGCTACATCTACGACGTGCCCACCGACACGTCGACGCTTACCATGTCCTTCTCCTCGATGGGAAGCAAGGGGGGCAAGCGCACCATCGCGTTCCAAGCCTATAACGGCAATACGCCCGGCGAAAAGTCTGATGTACAGACGATTACGCTGACAAAGCCGTCTGTCAAGCCGCAGGTGACGGTGAAGGATATCGACAAGACGACCGTGGGTCTGGGCGAGAACATCACCTTCACCCTGAGCATCAAGAACGCCACGAAGGTGCTGATGTACATCGACGGCAGTGTCAACCGCCGCTTCGAGAATATCACCCCCGACATGACGGAATACACCTTCACCATGTCCTTCTCGTCGCTGGGAAGCAATGGTGGCAAGCGCGCCATTGCGTTCCAAGCCTATAACGGCACGACGGCGGGCGAAAAGACCTCCGAACGTGTTGTGACTGTCGCAAACGAAAGCCCGAACAAGCCGACCGTGACCAGCTGGAGTTTGAACAAATCCACGGTTGATTTGAACGAAACCATCACCTTCACCATCAACACCAAGAACGCAACGAAGATGCGTGTCTACATTGATGGCAAGCTGAACCGCTACATCTACGACGTGAAGGACGGCGCAACGACGTTCCAGATGTCCTTCTCGACGCTCGGTTCAAACGGCGGCGTGCGCACGGTGGCGTTCCAGCCCTACAACGGCAACACGCCCGGCGCTATGTCCGACACCAAGACGATTACCATCAGCGTGGCGAACAAGCCGCGGGTTGAGCTGCTGAAAATCAGCAATCCGAACGCGACGCTGGGCGAAAATATCACTTTCACCCTGCGCATCAAGAACGCCACGAAGGTGCTGATGTACATCGACGGCAGTGTCAACCGCCGCTTCGAAAACATCACCCCTGATATGACGGAATACACCTTCACCATGGCGTTCTCTTCGCTGGGGAACAACGGGGGCAAGCGTACCATTGCGTTCCAAGCCTACAACGGCGCAGTCGGCGGCGACAAGACCACCGCAACCACCATTTCCCTGACGAGCGGTTCGTCTGCTGCCCCCGTGATTGCGAATGTCAAGATTGACAAGACGACCGCGGTGCTGGGCGAGCAGATTAAATTCACTGTTTATCTGGACAACGCAACGAAGCTGCTGATGTATGTCGATGGGCAGGTGAACCGCCGCTTTGAGGACGTAACGACCAGCATGTCGAAGTACGAGTTCACGATGTCGTTCTCGTCGCTGGGGAATAATGGCGGCGTCCGTACGATTCAGTTCCAGCCTTACAACGGCACGACGGCGGGCGAAAAGTTTAAGGCGTACACGATTACACTGACGACGACCGTTGTCAACAAGCCGGAAGTCGTCAACTTCACCATGAATCCCAGCCGCGTGAAGCTGAATGTGCCGGTGACGTTCACGGTCAACACCAAGAACGCGACGAAGGTCGTCCTGTATGTGGACGGCAAGGCAAATACCAGCTATCCGACGACTGGCGATGTGACGGTTATCGAGCGCGCCTTCGCTTCGCTGGGCAGCGGCAACGGTGTCCGCACGATTCAGTTCAAGCCCTACTACGGAACGACCGCTGGCGAACTTTCCCCGGCGCAGTCCCTGACGCTGTATGTGACCGACGATCCGCTGACCGTGACCGTTCCTGCCGCGAAGCAGGGCGAGGACCTGACGGTGACGTGGACGGCTGCTGGCGGCGCAACGAAGTATCAGCTGCTGCTGACCACGCCGGATGGCACGGCTGCGCTGCTGGGCGAAACGGCGGCGCTGAACTACACGGTGCCGGGTCTGAAGCTGCTGCAGCCGGGCGACTACACCATCACGATTAAGGCGCTGTCTGGCAATACGGAGTTGGAATCTGTCAACAAGGCATTCACGGTGACAGGCGACTTCGTGTTCGCGGTTCGTGACGACTCGACGGGCATTGTGGTCGTCAAGTACAACGGCACGGCATCGACGCTGACCGTTCCGAACACGGTGGCGGGTCTGCCGGTGGTGGAAATCGGCGCGCAGGCGTTTGAGGGCAACACGAAGCTCAAGAGCGTAACCCTGCCCGCGACGATTGAAATCATTGGCCGCCGCGCGTTCGCGGAATGCAAGAACCTGCTGGAAGTCAAGTAAGGGTTCATTGGGATTACGAAAGCCGGGGATTGCTGGTAAGGCAGTCCCCGGCTGTTTTGCTGCGAAAAAAACATACTTGCGATTGACGTTTCCCTGCCTATCTGCTATCATAAGATAAGCGCCCGCTATATGCCGCACACAAAAGGAGGTAGCCCGATGGAGCAGCTTGAATTTCTGACTGAAGTACAGGATTTGCGGAAGGTTTGGCCGCATGAGGCACTGGATTTTACGCCGTGGCTGGCGAAGGATGAGAACATCGCGATTTTGGCAAACGAAATCGGCATGGAAATTGCAGTCGATGGGACAGAATCCGCCGTGGGCGATTTCAGCGTGGATATTATCGCGACCGATATTGCAACAGGGCAGAAGGTTATCATCGAAAACCAGCTGGAAGATACCAACCACGACCATCTGGGCAAGCTCATCACTTACGCCGCCGGAAAAGATGCGCAGACGATTATCTGGGTGGTAAAGCACGCACGCGAGGAACACCGCGCGGCGATTGAGTGGCTGAATAACCACACGGATGATGACATCGGCTTCTTCCTGTGCGAAATCCACCTGTATAAAGTCGGCAGCTCCAATCCTGCGGTGAAGTTCAGCGTGATTGAGAAGCCGAATGACTGGATTAAGAGCGTCAAGAAAAATCAGCAGCAGACAGAAAGCCAGCAGTTCCGCTTGGATTACTGGACAGCCTTCAATGACTATGCGTATGCGAACGCGCAGTTCGCAAGGCAATTTGGCAAGCGAAAAGCATCAAACAAAATGTGGATGAACCTGAGCATTGGCTCATCTGTTTATGATATTTGCTTACGCGCGGTTAAAACAGAAAATCTGCTTGTTGTTGAACTGTATATTCGCGGCGACAAGGATCTTTATCATCAGTTATTTGAAAAACAGAATGCCATTGAGCAGGAATTGGGCGTTACGCTTGACTGGCGGGAACTTCCAGAAAAGAAAGCAAGCCGCATTATGCTGACACGACAGGTCGATTTTGACAATCGCAGCGCGTGGAATGCACAGTTTGACTGGATGATGGAGATGTCACTGAAATTCAAGAAAGTATTCAAGAAGTACCTATAATATGAAAATGCCCCCGGAAGCCATGCCTCCGGGGGCATTTTTCAATTTTCCTGCGTTATCTGCTTGCCCTTTTTCCTTTCTCCTTTTTCCACAATTCTTCCACCGAAAACTCCGCATGGCAGTTCGGACAGGAAAAATACGGATTGCGGAAGTCAACTGTGCCAATCATCTTGCCGTCTTCCGTGGAAAAATCGTAGTTCTTCGCTTCTTCGGAACGGGAGTTCACCAAATGATGCGCCGTTTCCACTGTGAGTGCTGCCTTGCAGTGCGGGCAGAAATGCTTCTTCATGAACACAAAGATAGGATGCGTGACGGTGTACTTGATATTTTTCATCAGGACAGTCTCCTTCCCCCTTGATTGTAGCAAAAGCAGCAGATTTTCTATTCCCCTGGAAATAATAACGCCAAAATCCCCCGGAAGCCCATACTTCCGGGGGACAAACTATCTTATTCCGCCTTTGCGCTCTCTCTTGTATAATTCAGCAGTCCGCCATAGAGGATGCAGCCCTGCTGGCGCGCGGTCAGCGGCATCAGGACAACATAGTCCTCATCCTTCGTGTCGTTATGCAGCACAAACGTGTCGCTGCCGCTTTCCACCGTCTCGCGGACGTGCGGCAGACTCAGCGTGTCGCCCTGCGCGATGCGGTCGTAATCCGCCTCATTCTGGAACGTCAGCGGCAGAATGCCATTGTTGATGAGGTTCGCCTGATGAATGCGGGCGAACGACTTGGCGACGACGGCGCGGATGCCCAGATACAGCGGGACAAGCGCGGCGTGTTCGCGGCTCGACCCTTGCCCGTAGTTCATGCCCGCAACGAGGATGCCGCCGCCTTCCTTCTTCGCGCGCGCCGGGAACGTCGCATCCACGGGTGTCAGGCAGAAGTCCGACAGGTACGGCACATTCGAGCGGAACGGCAGGAGCTTCGCGTCCGACGGCGCAATGTGGTCGGTGGTGATGTTGTCCTCCATCTTCAGCAGCACCTTGCCGGAAATGGCATCCGCCAGCGGCTTGCCCAGCGGGAAGGGCTGAATGTTCGGGCCGCGGACGACCTCCACCGTGTCCTCTTCGCCCGGCGCGACCGGGGGGATGACCAGATTGTCGTTGACGGTGTACGTCTCCGGCATCGGGATGTCGAGGTCAATGTCAAGGCAGCGCGGATCCGTCAGCACGCCAGTCAGCGCCGTGACAGCCGCCGTCTCGCAGGAGACCAGGTAAATACCGGCGGATTTGGTGCCGCTGCGGCCGTAGAAATTGCGGTTGTTCGTGCGGACGGAGACGGCGTTCGTGCGCGGCGACTGCCCCATGCCGATGCACGGCCCGCAAGCGGATTCCAGAATGCGCGCGCCCGCCGCAATCATGTCCGCCAAAGCGCCGTTGCGTGCCAGCATCGTCAGCACCTGCTTCGATCCGGGGCCGATGACAAGGCTCACGTCCGGATGCACAGTCTTGCCCTTCAAAATCCGGGCGACGCGCATCATGTCGGTATAGGAAGAGTTCGTGCAGGAACCGATAAACACCTGATCGACCTTAATCGGGCCGCACTGCTTGACGGTTTCCACGATGTCAGGCATATGGGGCTTCGCGACGAGCGGCTCAAGCGCGGTCAAATCAATGTCGAGGATTTCGTCATACGCCGCATCCGGGTCTGCGGACAGCGGCACGAAGTCCTGCTCACGCTGCTGCGCTTTGAGGAACGCATGGGTCACTTCATCCGACGGGAAGATGGAGGTCGTTGCGCCGAGTTCCGCGCCCATGTTCGTAATCGTCGCGCGCTCCGGGACACTCAACGTTTTCACGCCGTCGCCGATGTACTCCATCACCTTGCCGACGCCGCCCTTGACGGTCAGCCGGCGCAGGACTTCCAAAATAATGTCCTTCGCCGCAACGCCGTAGGACAGCTTGCCATGCAGGCGCACGCCGACGACACGCGGGCACGCCAGGTAATACGCGCCGCCGCCCATCGCGACCGCAACGTCCAGTCCGCCCGCGCCGATGGCAAGCATCCCGATGCCGCCGCCCGTGGGCGTATGGCTGTCCGAGCCGAGCAGCGTGTAGCCCGGCACGCCGAAGCGCTCCAGCTGTACCTGATGGCAGATGCCGTTGCCGGGCTTGGAGCAGTAAATGCCATGCTTTTTCGTCACCGTTTGGATGTAATAGTGGTCATCCGCGTTTTCAAAGCCAGTTTGCAGCGTGTTATGGTCAATGTACGCCACGGACTTCTTTGTCTTGACGCGCTTGACGCCCATCGCCTCGAATTGCAGGTACGCCATCGTGCCGGTGGAATCCTGCGTCAGCGTCTGGTCAATGCGGATGGAGATTTCCGAGCCGGGAATCAGTTCACCGCTGAGCAGGTGCGCGGACAGGATTTTCTGGGTCAGATTCATCGCCATGAGGAAAGGACTCCTTTCATAATAAGAAAAAGCAGTTGCACAATGCCCAAACGGGCAGAAACAGCCGAATGAACAGCTTCATGATACAGGATTCGGCGCGGTGCGTCAATGCTTTGGGGCGGAAAGAACACAAAAAGCGCAGGCTATGAAAAACTCGCCGGATGTTTTAGACATACAGCCTCTTGACAACAAAGCTCCTATATGGTATTATTTGAAGTAAACTACTATATAGGAGCATTTGCATGAAAATGAACGGCGGATTTCTTGTTACCAAAATAAAACAGCTTGGAGACCGAATCTTTGAGAAGATTCTCAGCGAAAAGAATATTGATGCGTTCAATGGCGCCCAGGGGCGCATTCTTTATGTGCTGTGGCAGGAGGATGGAATCTCGATCAGGTCGCTCTCGATGAAATGCGGATTAGCGATAACATCTCTTACGACGATGCTGGAAAGAATGGAAAATCAAGGGCTGATAAGCCGTGTTCAGTCTGAAA
>ENA-ORSB01000955-ORSB01000955.1-human-gut-metagenome-genome-assembly--contig:-NODE-955-length-29909-cov-5.178234_pt1 | contig 29909 bp, 27 predicted proteins | sample MGYA00242180_ERZ509144 | MGnify/ENA primary metagenome ERZ509144 (study PRJEB26280, sample SAMEA2338661) | human gut metagenome | biome: human gut; feature: human-associated habitat; material: faeces...
CGTACACCGACTTCGGAAAGCAGGGAGCGTCCCTGTGGAGCTTGTCCGCTTCAAGCCTCTCCTCCTCAGCCTTTTCATCCTCTCCCATGGGACCAGAAAAGCATAAAGATGAGCCCTGGTCCTTGTGGCCCCAATTATTTGTATTATCACGCTGATAATCAGATAATTTCATTTGGTCCACATAGCGATATCCGGCATCCATTTTCGGGATGATATCTTCGGGTGGACATCCGGCATCGCTCAGGCGCTCCACAGCCAACTCTTCCAGTTGTCGCAACTCACTCTCGGACACTCCTTTATATCGGGCTATACGGCCCAATTTGAGCAAGAAATCATTCTTTGCCCCAGGGATGAAAGCGTTGTGGGCCAGGAAGTCGTTGAAAAAAGTGCGCAGAATGCCTGACGGGGGTTCTGAGGCAGGTTGCGATGCGGTTTCCGGTGCGATTCCTGTTGCGGGTTCCGAAGCGGTTCCTGTTGCGGGTCCCGGTGCGACAGGTCTCACCTTCAGTTCCTCCATAATCTGCGCCACTTTATCAGGATGCTCCTTCAGGAATTCCCGCCAGGGGAACAGTTCGAAACAAGGCTTGCAGAAGGCTTCTTCGTCATACGACGCATAGCACGGACGAGTGGGATTCTTGCAACTCATATCGCAAGGAAAATCAATCACGCGACCGATATGCCACGCCACCACCGCATATGCCTGCACATACTCTTCGACCGTAACAGCCTCGATGCGCACCACCACTTTCAGGCCATCGTACGATACACTTCGCCAACCTGCCCCAATCCACGGCACCGCCTTCAGCTTCTGCAGGAACTCCAGTGTACGTCCCTGCGTATGGTCGACATCAAACATGGCATTTCCACTCCACGTGCGGCGGTTCTTCAATGCATGGCTTCCCTCGCAATACCCCGCCACCACCAGGCCGGGTAATTTGTTCTTCAACTCTTTGGCTTTACTCTTATCGCCCTCAGCCATTAGGCGCTGATACATCTCGACCGACGATTTCCACCGTCCGCTGCAGATGTGATGTACAAACTCTTCCAGTGACATTTTAACGCAACGCTGTTCGCGTACATTAAAGTAGAAAGAGCATAAATCATTAAAATCCATTTTTAATGGGGTTTTAATTTAAGATAGGGAAAAAACGTTGCCCTTCGCCTGCAATCCGAGATTGCAATATGCGAAAGTACGACATATAAAACTGACGAAATATTACACTTTACGCCAAATCAACCACCGTTTACCGACTGTTTATCAGCATTCTAACAAACAGCCGGCAGAACTAAAGTGTACAATTAGCATTCTTCTTTTTATTTATTCTTTTTAACAGTAAGGACAATACTCCCCAGAGAACCCTTCCAAATTGTTCCCAATCTGTATTCTTTTAAACCCATAGTGCTTCGTTTTTTATACCCTAACGGTATAAGAAGCCCCAAAAGGACAGCCATACAGACTCACGGAGACGCTTACATACATCCTCCGTTATCACTCCTCCCCTTCCTTCTTTTAGGTCAATCTGAAAGCCCTGTGAGTGATAAGCATGAATTCTGAGTTACAATGCTGACGTCCAATCAGATATTCGTCTGATATACTTGATTTATAATACTTTGGAAGGACGTATGTTTTTAGCATTGCAAACTTTAAATGTTTCTCAAATATTATACCCACATACTTTTTGACTTGCCCTCTTCTTTTCTTGCCGGTCAATCTCCCCCTTTCTTTTTCTTTTGCCGGTTAATCTTCCCCTGGCTCTTTTTCTTTGCCAGTCAATCTTCCCCTTTCTTCTTTTCCTTTGTCAGTTAATCTCCCCCTACCTCTTTTCCTTTGCCGGTTAATCTTCCCCTTGCTTCTTCTTTTCTTGTTGATTGGAGAATATTTTATAGCCCCTCCTACACATCCGCTTCAGTTCCGCCAGTTGCCGGTACGACAAACTCTCAATGTCTCGCTCCAGCTTTTCCAACTCTTTTTCTACACTTCTCACCCTATTCCATCTGTCACAATTTGTTTCCAAATCTTCTTTTTATTCATATTCTTAAAATATTTAAAAAATAAAAAGGCGCAAAAATATAAAAATCTGCACTTACAATGTTAAATATTTGAGTTTTTATGAACAAAATATTGTAGTTCGTAAATTTATGTCTAATTTTGCAGAGAGTTATGAGGAGGGTTCGGCAGTGAATATTACACTGACGACCGCGTAGCGTACCTTACCTCCTCCTTTCCCCCTCTCCCCCTTGGTTAATATAGAATGAAAAAATGGTATGTAGCCTACGTGCTTTCACGTCACGAGAAAAAGACTGCTGAGCGCCTCACGAAAATGGGAATCGAGAACTTCCTGCCCGTGCAGGAGGAGATTCGCCAATGGACGCACCGCCGTCAGAAGGTGACACGCGTAGTGATTCCGATGATGATTTTCGTACACGCCACACCGCAGGAACGTGCGGAGGTGCTGACACTCTCGTCGGTGAGCCGCTACATGGTGCTGAGGGGAGAGCACACCCCTGCCGTGATTCCCGACCTGCAGATGGAGCGTTTCAAGTTCATGCTGGACTATAGCGAAGAGGCAGTGGAAATGTGCAGCACACCACTGGCTCCCGGCGAAATGGTGAAGGTGATTAAAGGCCCCCTGGCAGGAATGGAAGGCGAGCTGGTGAACGTGGACGGACGCAGCAAGGTGGTGGTACGACTGGAGATGCTGGGATGCGCCGGGGTGGATATGCCGGTGGGATTTGTGGAAGCGGTGAAATAAAAAAGAAGCACATCCATTGCTATTCACGAAAATAGTATGCATATTTGAAAAAAAATCAATGAGCATATAATGAAAACGACTCAAGAATATCTGCAAATACTGAAAGATTATAAATCGAGGAAAGCCGCTCAATATGGCATTTCCCGAATTGGCATTTTCGGTTCTGTAGCCCGTGGCGAGCAAGCCGAGCACAGCGACGTAGATATCTGTGTCGAATTGGATACCCCCAATATGTTCCATCTCATTCACATCAAAGAGGAATTGCAGGCTATATTCGGATGCCCTGTAGATATTGTCCGGTTAAGAAAGAATATGGATGAACTGTTGAAACGTTGCATCATGGAGGAGAGTATTTATGCATAAACAGGAAACAGTTTCATTTTGACGCATTTCATGGAATCATCGCTGAAGAAAAGGCTTGTTATGGGCTATATGTTATTTAGGAAAGTAACAAAAACTACAAGTGCCTAATATTGGTATGGGAACCAAGCGACAATAGGCTTTTGCCTATCATAATTGACACTAGTTCTCGCGAGTTTATTTGGCTGCCCTCACAAGAAAAAAGTCAAAGGATTCGTAATATGGTGAATCTACGACTTCTTCTTTAATTGAGGCAGCTGGCCCCCCCAAAAAACATTCCCCACCACAGAGCATCTTGTTCATAAACTCATCAGAATAACTCAAACTTCTTAAAACCATAGTCCTACTTTTATGTGACCTCCTTGCCCGGACGTGCCGTGCGGAACGCTTAAATGAGAAATGCGTAGAAATAGGAATATGCATATAACCTTTTTTATGAGCAAAACATCAGAGAATAATAAGCGAATAGCCAAGAACACAATGTTACTATATTTCCGAATGCTCCTAACAATGGGGGTATCATTGTATACAAGCCGTGTTATTTTAAACATATTAGGAGTTACTGACTACGGAATATACAGCGTAGTAGGTGGAGTTATAACTATGTTTAGTTTTATTACATCATCACTAGGTTGCGCAACCTCTAGATTCATTACTTTTGAATTAGGAAAAGGAGATATCCTAAAGTTAAAGAAAACATTTAGTAATATTATGGCTATACATATTCTCTTTGCCATACTTTTACTAATCATTGGAGAAACCATTGGATTATGGTTTGTTTATAATGAACTTCAAATACCAGAAGATAGATTTTTTGCTGCATTATGGGTATATCAATTCTCTGTACTAACAGCTGTTATTTCGGTTATAAGTGTGCCTTATAATTCAGCAATCATCGCTCATGAAAAGATGAAGGCTTTTGCTTATATTAGCATCATTGATGCCTTCCTAAAATTAGTAATAGTATATTTACTGTTAGCTATTCCATACGACAAACTGATTATTTATGCATTTCTATATTTTTGCATACAGTTATTTGACCGCATAGTATATGGAGTATATTGTTCACGTAATTTTGAGGAAATTAATTCTAAAATATCAATAGATAAAAAACAATTCAAGGAGATTTTTGGATTTGCTTTTTGGACTATGAATGGAAATCTTGCCGTAGTGGGATATACACAAGGATTGAACATACTTCTTAATATGTTTTTTGGCGTTGTTGTTAATGCCTCAAGAGGGATCGCTGTACAAGTCCAAAGTGTAGTCAGAAACTTTTGTTATAACTTTCAAATGGCAATAAACCCACAAATTACAAAATCTTATGCAGTAAGGAACTTCAATCAGATGCATAAATTAGTCACTGCAAGTTCAAAATATTCATTCCTACTACTGTACTTTATTTCGCTTCCACTAATATTCGAGGCCCCGCTTGTTCTTCAATGGTGGTTGGGAATCGTTCCAGAAGACACCATCGTTTTTCTAAGATGGGTATTATGTATTTCAATGTTAGTATCTTTGTCAAATCCTCTTGTCACTTCTATATTCGCAACAGGAGACCTGCGAAAATTTCAATTGATAGAAGGTAGTATCCTGCTAAGCATAGTACCAGTGGCTTATCTTCTCCTAAAATATAGCAATGTGCCTGCTTATACCGTATTTGGAGTGCAACTTGCAATCGAATTCATTACCCAAATTTTCCGTGTTGCAATTGTACTTCCCAAAATAGGTATGAAAACCAGTGAATATTGTAATCAAGTTATTTTCCCTATCACGAAAGTAGTCTTATTGTCACTAATAGCCCCTTCCTTATTATATGTATATTGCAATCAGAGTATTTTTTCATTTTTTTTAATATGCACCACTTGTGTATTAAGTGTAACCATTTCATTAATTATGGTTGGATGTAATAAAGCAGAAAGATTTTTTATCATAAATAAAGTACGTACCGCTTGCTCAAACTTCATTGAAGTCTACAAAAAACTATAATCAAAGAATTTATAATATACGTATATGCTCATATTAATATCTGTCATCATTGTTCTTCAATTATATATCTCCATAAAAAGTTTAATAAATGGTGCATGTTTTATGCTATCGGTAAGGATACTTATTCCTGATGCTGCTAGACTTATTTTATTTGATATCAGTTTAAATACCGCTTGCACTTTATTATTAGCTAGCATATTTTTCATAAAGTATGTAACTGAACAAAAGCACGAATCAATGAATCTACTAAATACCCTCAATAGATTTATATTGTTCTTTCTAATCTCCTCGTTGATAATTACATTTATTCCGGATTACACACCATGGAAAATACAAATTAGTACACTAATACAATTTTTCATAACCCAATTACTGCCTATATTTCTTCTCACATGCATAATAAGAACCCCAAAAGATATAATTAAATTCATCAAAGTTTTCAGTTATTCCTTTAGTATTTGCATTATCTATGCAATAGGATGTTTTATCATGAAAATTCCCTATCCCTACAATCAAATCTTTATTGATTATTTTGGATATGCACGTGATGCAAATATGATTTTGGAAATCGAGTCGGTTCAAGGCGGCGTAGCAGGACGAATTATAGGTACTCCTTCGGCAGATTCATATTCATTTGGAATGATTGTGCCCATTGCTTTTACTATTCAATATTGTCTTTACTATTACCTAAAAGGAAAATGGAATTTGGTATTGACCATTCTTCTCGGTATTGGTGTTTTATTAACTACACGACGTTCCCCCATCATTAGTGTTTTAATTTTTTTGTTCATCCTGTTTTTAGAATACGATATGCGTAAAAAAACAAAATATCTACGTTGGGCTATGGTAATAATAAGTGGAGTATTTATTGCCATTCTTATATTCCCAGAAATGGCTTTCTTAAAAAATATCATTGAAACTGTATTTTTCTTTTGGGATGACAAAGTAGCTGCCAGCAATGGAGTCAGCGGTTCTTCTGTCAGTTTGCGAGAGTACCAATTCTTTTATACAATCAATCAGATTAAGAAGGATTGGCTATTTGGTAATGGCTGGGGAGCTACTTACTATGGTTATCACCCTAATATGCATGGATGGGAAGGTATTGTATTCTCTACTCTAATGCAGTTAGGAGTTTGGGGTATTATTTTATGGTCTGCTTTATTTTGCACCGCATACAAATATAGTGCAATGTTCTTCAATAAGAAAATTAATTGCAAAGCATTTATGCTATCAGCTGTTACCCTCTGCCTTTTTACTGATACAATTTATCTTTTTTTTATCCTCTTGGGGGCTGTGATATTAAATAAACTACATCTACTCCATCCTAAAACAAATAACATCTATGAGAATTCTATACGTTTGTAATATAAATCCTTCTCTTACCATTACAGGAGCACATCAACGAACCTTCCTTCAAGTAAAACTTTTGAAGTCTTTTGCGGATGTGGATATTCTTTTCCTGAATTCAGAAGAAGAAATTTCAGAAAACGATGGTATTACACAGGTTTTCCTTAACAACAAAGTTAAAAATAAATACAACAAGCGTATGAAACAATTGTTGAATTTACTACCATGTTCCCATTTTTTTATTCATCCTATGGATGAGATGAGCAAAGAATATTTTGAAAAAGCAATTCATACTAAAAAATATGATTTCGTATTTTTTAGATACATTTTCTCTTATATGAAATGCGGAGCACCTCAACTTAATAATATGATAATGGATATAGATGATCTTCCTTGGCAGAATTCAGAATGTATTGCTCAAAACAAAAATAATAGTATTCTTAAAAGAACTTACCATTCTTATAGAGCTTTTTGGGTAAAATACTTCTGCAAACAACTTTGGCCGAAGTTTAAAACCATCTATTTTTCTAACCCCAAAGATATGATTGGTAATAATACATCCTATCTACCTAATATCCCATTCATCAATTCTGATGAAGAATTAAACATAACACAAAATGTTGTTTCTGAATCCAATCCTATAGTTCTCTTTGTAGGAAATCTGAGTCACGTTCCAAATTATGACGGATTAAACCATTTTATAAACCATATTTGGCCACAAGTGACAAAGGTCTGCCCTTCTACTATCTTAAGAATAGTAGGACGCGGCTTACCGAAAAAGTTACATGAGCGATGGAGCAATATAAAAAATATAGAATTGATTGGCTTTGTAAAGTCTTTAAATCTTGTCTATCAGACAGCCTCCTTAGTTGTTTCTCCTATATATGCCGGAGCCGGCACCAATATTAAAGTTTTAGAAGCATTAGCTTATGGAAAGGTATGCGTGTTATCTACCTTCTCATACAGAGGTTTTGAAACTAACTTTCATAATCATCAGGACTTAATTGTATGTATCGATGATTCATATTTTGCTTATTCTATTATTGACGTATTACAAAATTCTTCAAAATATAAAAAAATGGAACAATCAGGAAAGAAAAAGGTAAAACAGTTCTATTCAGAAAAAAGGCTGAAAGCAACTTTTATTAAAGATTTAATAATGCATTAAATATCACTCAAAATGTCTAAAAAAGTAATTAATAAATTCCTTGATTAATAGATTATAATACTATCAAGATGAGGATATTCCGTTTATCAGGAATAGCAGATAATTTTAACTGATAGGACATTCTATTTCAGAACTCTTCTTTAAAGACAATTTTAGTATCAGGGGAAAGCAACTCTGTTCATTTGTTTAGCAGATATGGAATAATTGCTACCTGATGAATAAGCATTGTTTCATTTACCATAGAAACTGCTTTTTCGAACAAACCGACAACAGTATGGCTACATCCATTGATATTATGACGGAATTGATAGGAACAACAGCTAGAGTCGAACAAATGACTGAACGGTAATTATAAGCCCGCCTTTTGTTTCTAGTCTTCATTTTTCGCATTCATAAGCCATATTAGGCTCAGGTGTGGAAAGTAATTTTCAAAACAATTCCCATCAGTCAAACAGATATAATCGCTGAAATGGAAAAGATTGTACTTTCGTCGACATATTAAAAACATGCATAGCACTTTGGTAATTTTCTACCCAATATTAGACAAGTGCTATCCTCGTCTACTTTCTTTCTTCACTGCCACCTAGTCTTCCCATAAAAAACGAATATGAATATCCTTATTTACATCAATCATACGTTTTCTCCACTACATGGAGGAATAGCCAATGTTTCTCTATGGATTAGTCGCTATCTACGCGAAGCGGGACATAGGGTGTATTTAGTATCCACCAAAAAAACACACCCTGATACAGTCGATAACCAGTATTATCTTTCTTGTGCCAATTCTTCTTATTGCAAAGAGAATGCTATACGTTTTGCAGAGATGTGTAGAGAATGGGAAATAGACATAGTAATAAACCAAAGCGGCACTACCCCCACCCACAATGAGAGTATCAGATATGCCAACCAAGCGAACGTACCAGTTGTAACCGTCATACACAACTCTTTATCAGGAATTTACGGTATAAACGCACGAATAAAGCGAGTACACCCACTTCTCAAGGCATTGGGCCTGTGGCAACTTGCCGACACACTGTGCCAACAAATCTTCAAGTGGAAATATGGGAAACACTATCGTTATCAGCACGAACACAGCCAACGAATAGTCTTGCTAAGTAACCTATTCAAGGACGAGTATGCAGCATTCGTGGGGCTTTGCGATGGAAAAGTGACAAGTATCCCCAATGTGCTCACACTAGACGATCTACCCGATGTTTTGCCAATCAAGACTAAGGAAGTGATTTTTGTGGGACGCTTGGCAGCCGAAAAACGTGTGGACTTACTGTTAAAAATATGGTCAAAGGTTGAAGAAAAATTCCCAGACTGGAAACTGACGATAGTGGGTGCCACTTCGGAAAGTGACACCTCACTAGCAACTGCGCTCCACCGACAAGCTACAGATTTGAAACTTCAACGCGTTTCTTTCGAAGGGTATCAGTCTCCTAAAAAATATTATCAGCGTGGAGCTATTTTCTGCATGACTTCTGCCTATGAAGGTTTCGGTCTTGTATTGATAGAGGCGATGGCTTTTGGCAGTGTCCCCTTGGCATTCAATAGCTATGCCAATGCATGTGAAATCATTGATAACACCTTGAACGGATTCCTAATTTCTCCTTTTGATGTGAATGACTATGCCAAGCACTTGGCGCATCTGATGAACGACCAAAATCTACGGACACAGATGGCAATAGAGGCCATGAAAAAGTCAAAGGTATTTAGCAAAGAGCAAATTACACTGAGATGGGAGAAACTATTTAAAGAAATAAAAAGTAATAAAAATTCATGAATTATGGATATAAAAATAGCCTACTTAATAGCCGCCCATACAGACCCGATACATTTAGCCCGATTAATATCAGCGCTTGAGATAAATAATCAAACAGATTTTTATGTGCATATAGACAAAAGATTTTCATTGGAACCAATTCACTAGTTATCAGAGATATTCCCGACAATGCTATTGTAGGCGGTGTACCTGCTCAAATTTTAAATTACAAAGGAGAAGAAGAGATAAAACATTGGATCTCACCCATTGTTTAAACAAAACAAAAATGAATCAATTAGCACCCATTGTATTATTTGCCTTCATTCGCAAAGACACATTACAGTTAGTAGTAGAATCTTTACAAAACAATATCTTAGCATCAGAAAGTGAATTGCATATATTCATTGATGGTCCGAGAAATGAGTACGACAAAATTCTCGTAAACGAAGTGACAGAATATTGTCACAGCATCGGTGGATTCAAAAAAGTAACCATCAAACGGCAAACTGTGAATAAGGGACTAGATCCTTCAGTTATTGATGGCGTAAGTGAAATTATCAACCAATATAAAAAAGTAATCGTATTGGAGGATGATGTAATAACTGCACCAAACTTCCTTCAATATATGAACCAGTGTTTGACAGAATTTGAGCATGATTCAAGAATTATGTCCATAAGTGGATGGGGTATCGACCTAAAAATACCTGAAGAGTATCCTTATGATGCTTATTTATTTGGGCGTTCTTCATCATGGGGATGGGCTACGTGGAAAGATCGTTGGCAGTCTGTAGACTGGCAGATAACAGATTGGGAATCATTCCGAAAAGATAGAAAAAGGATCAACCAGTTCAACCAACGTGGAGGTAGTGATATGTTTCGTATGTTAAAAGATTGCATGAATGGAGGGGGCATGTGGGACATTCGTTTTTGCTATGCCATGTTTGTTCAAAACAAATTCAGTGTGATTCCCATTATGTCGAAAACCGACAATGTAGGATTTACCGATTTAGCCACTCATTGCAAACCGGTAAAATTCAAAAGATTCACGGCCACGCTCGACTCAACCTATACATCTCAATTTAAAATAGACAAACGCATGATGCCTGAAATGAGTATCATTAAACAGCGTTTGCACATCAGTTCGTTGAAAGTACGAATATTAACTAAAATAAGAAATATAATAGGATTATGATAAAGAAAAAAGTGGCTATTTGGGCTCCCTTAAGATATGCTAACTATGGCGATGACTTACAAGCCCTAGCATTTGGACTCATGATTAAAAACATGGGATATAACGTGAAGCTATATCAGTTGGAAGAAAGTTTATCCAAAGAATATGGCATTGAATCTGCACCAGATGTAGATACACTTTGTAAAGATATCAACCTTTGCATAATTGCTGGAGGTGCTTTGTTAACTCCATTCAGTTGGCTGAAACGTCAATTGCATAAAGCAGCTCGTGAATACGAACAAGATTTCAAGGAACTCTATAAAGCAGCACATAAATACCCTGTTAAGTTTTGTGCTATTTCAATAGGAGGCGATGGAATCAAACGTGAACCGACTCAATGGTATTCGAAATGGAGAATTAACTTCTTCAAACTAAATGCTTTCCTCAATGGGACGGTAAGACTACAGGGTGATGTAGATACCATGACCAATTTCGGTAAATCATTTATTTATTATCCCGATATGTTATTTCAAACGCCAAACTATTTTAAAGTGAACAAACTGCCGAAGACCTCAAAATATCGTGTGGGTATCAATTTCAAAAAAGGTAAATACATCGATTCGAACTTACTTAAAGCTATCTACAAATATGCAGAGGAGCATAATGATATTGAATTTCATTTTACAACCACCCATATGCAAAAGGTAGAACTGAATTATCAGTACCTTCCTTCAAAAGAATCCCCAAATATCTTTATTGATCGATACGAATCACCCAAACAACTGTTGGGAGTATTGGCTTCTATGGATGTATTTATCACTTCGATGCTACATTTGGGATTAACAGGATTAACAATGGGAACACCTTTTATTAGCTATCGGGGACCCGGCAAAACCAAATCGTTCTTGAAATCGATTGATGGAGATTGGGCCATTGTGGATGATAACATCTCGTTTGAGACGTTGAAAAACATTTTTTTTTCGAAAGGAAGAGAAGAATTGTATCGACAATATAATATTGAAAAAATTGCCGATATGATGAAGCTAAGCCAAAGACATTATGATTTTTGTAAGCATATAGTTGAAAAATTTGCATAATGAAACAGCATAAAAATATATACCATATTGTTAAAGCAAATTTATGTGTCGGATGCGGGATTTGTGAAGACGTATGCGCAAAACATTGCATTCAAATAAAACTTATCAAAGGACAAAACATTCCTTCATTAAGCGAGAAAGAATGTAATCAATGTGGGTTATGTTTACAAGTGTGTCCGGGTAAAGGCTTCCAAATTACTCAACAGACTCAGAAACTATTCGGCAACGAACTACAAATTCACAAAGACAACCATTTAGGCTATACACTGGCTAATTATGCAGGATACAGTACTGACCACGAGATACGTTATCACGGTGCTTCAGGAGGTTTAGTTACTGGATTATTATCTTATTTGCTTCGCAAAAAAATAATAGACGGTGCAGTAGTCGTGAGTTTTAAAAAGGAAAACCCATTCAGCCCTTCCACCTATATAGCACGAACTGAAGAAGAGATTATTCAATCGCGTAGTTCCAAATATTGTGCGATATCCTACGAAGGCATAGCATCCGAAATATTGCAAAAGGAAGGGAAATATGTTGTGGTTGGTTTGCCGTGTCATATCCAAGCCTTCCGAAATTATGAGCGTATCTCTAAAAAATTGAAAGAAAGAGTAATAGGACATTTTGCTCTCTATTGTTCAGCAACAAAAAACCAAGATTCACTACATTATATGATGAAACGGTATGGAGTGGATGAACATTCGGTTGCATCGTTTACATACCGAGACGAAGGGTGTATGGGATCAATGATAGCCAAGGACGAAAATGGTAAAGTATTATTAAAAAAGAGTTATCTCTCTTACTACATACCTTTACACGGTTTCTTCAATTTGAGCAGATGCTCACTCTGTGTAGACCATTATGGTGAATTGGCAGATGTGTCATTAGGTGATTTGCAAATTGATAAATATAAAGAAGACCAAATTGGTATCAGTTCGATGATTATCCGCACTAATAAATGGCACGAGATTATCAAGAAAGCAGTCCGTGACAGTGCGATTAAGATTGAAAGCATAGATGATGAATTGTTGAAATCATCACAAATGTATGCCTACAAACATAAAAAAGGTCCAGGCATCAGAGCAGCATTTACCATAAGAAAGAAACTGGGACTCTCCACCCCCGACTATGATATAGAATTGAAAGGCTATTACAACTATAAATTTGTCTTAAGAGAATTGATGAACTATGCCTGTCGTTTTATTGGAAGACATCCTTCGTTATGGTTCATTATTCAATTGTTGGACAGAAAATAATTTTATCTCGATGAATTCTCAAAATCAAACAGTAACTAAACATTATCCATGGTTAGATTTAGTTCGCTTCATAGCCGCATTTATAGTAGTTATATCTCATTCGTTAATGGTCTTTATTCCTGAATATGAAGATTTGCCTCCAGCAAACCAAAACATACTTATTCGTGGATTCATGTTCCTAGCTAAACAAGGTCATTTTGCCGTACTCTGTTTCTTTATCCTCTCAGGCTTTTTTGTAGGTGGAAAGACAATGGAAAAAATTGCTAACCAATCTTTTTCATGGAAAAGTTATAGCATAGATCGCAGTGTGCGGATTCTGCTACCTCTTCTTTCATCATTGGTACTAACTTTTGTTGTAAATACATATTTAGGAATATATCACTCTTCAGGTTCATACTTTGGGAATCTACTCTCTCTACAAGGGATTGTTTGCGAACCTGTAAATGGAGTTCTTTGGTCACTCTCCTATGAAGTATGGTGTTATGTGATTATGTTGGGAATTGGTATCATATACAGCAATAAGAGTACCCAAACATGGGGGGGGAGGGAAATTGGTATATTAATTTTAATCAGTTGCTTCATCGTTTTTACTAAACTGTCTGTTGTATATTTATTTGTTTGGCTTTTAGGCTTGTTCTGTTATAAAATGCATCAAAAACAAATGTTCTCAAGTATAACAAACAGCAAACGATTCATTGTGCTAATTATTTTAGTCATGGCAATTATAGACGCAATAGTTAAAATAAAATATTCATATTTATTCATTCGGTATATGGGAGAATTAATATTCTCATTCTTATTTTCACTGATTGTTTTATTTCTTTTAAAGCACGAACTTCAAACTTACATTCAGAAAAAATGCGAATATTGGGGCAATCAGTTAGCAAAATTTTCTTATACTCTTTATCTTTCACATTATCCAATTTTACTCCTTATCAATTCTGTCTTTCCAAAAGGGGAGAATTTTAATACCTATTCTCTATCATTATGGTTTGGCTCCACTTTAATCTCATTGGCAGTATCTTATCTTTCATATTTAATGGCTGAAAAACACACTTATGCTGTAAAGACACTAATTCGAAAAAAAATCAGATTATAAACCATCTCTTGATTATGAAACCCACCATTCTTTTCATCCTCCATCTCCCTCCTCCCGTCCACGGGGCAGCCATGATGGGAAAATACATCCACGATAGCAAGCTTATCAACGAAGCCTTTGACTGCCATTATATAAACCTCACCACCGCCAAAAACCTTGCGGACATTGGCAAGGTGGGAATCCGCAAACTGGTTCAGTTTGCGCAGTTGCTGAACATCATCCGAAAGAGAGTAAACTGTCTGAAGCCTCAACTGGTGTATGTTACTCCCAATGCACGAGGAGGAGCGTTTTATAAGGACTTCATAGTGGTGCAGATGCTAAAAGCAATGGAATGCAAAGTAGTGGTGCATTATCATAACAAAGGAGTAGCCATCCGGCAAGACCATTGGCTGGACGATAAACTTTACCGTTCATTTTTCAAACATCTTAAAGTGATATTGCTGGCAGAAGCTCTTTATAAGGATATAAAGAAATATGTAAGATGGGAGGATGTGATGATTTGTCCCAATGGCATCCCTGAAACATTGAACAAAGAACCCATATTTGAACGAAACAACAAAGTTCCTCATTTATTATTTCTTTCCAACTTATTAGAAAGCAAAGGAGTTTTGGTCTTGCTTGATGCCCTAAAAATTCTTTCAGACAAGGGCTACTCGTTTGTCTGCGACTTTGTGGGAGGTGAAACCGCGGAAATAGATGCCGCAAAGTTTAAAAGAGAAGTTGAACAAAGAGGATTAGATAAATTTGTTGTTTATGATGGAAAAAAATATGGAGAAGAAAAGGAAGCATATTTTAGCCAAGCAGACATTTTTGTATTTCCTACTTATTATCACAATGAATGTTTTCCTCTAGTTCTTTTGGAGGCTATGCAACAAGGAATAGCTTGTATAGCCAGCAGTGAAGGAGGAATCCCAAGTATCATAGAAGAAGGAAAAACCGGATATATAATAGAAAAAAAGAATGCATCAGCACTTGCTGACAAAATAGAATTCCTGCTAAACAATCCTTCGCTTTGCCAGAAAATGGGAGAAAACGGTCAAAAGAAATTTTTAGCCGAATTCACGATAGAAAGATTCGAAAACAGAATGAAAACTCTTCTAGAAAAACTTGTCACAAACTAGAAGTAATTATAATAACAATGCCTTTAACGTTAAAAGAAATCTCTTTGGTGGAATATCGCCAAAGACTGAACGACTTGCCCGATGGTAAGCTGCTGATCAACACCATCAATGCTCATTCTTATAATACTGCTTTGAAAGATCCGCTTTTTGCAGAGGCTTTATTGAAAGGGGATGCATTGATTCCTGACGGAGCTAGTATCGTAATGGCCTGTAAGTGGCTAAGCACTCCTCAAAGGCCTCTTGAACGTATTGCAGGATGGGATTTGTTTCAATTTGAAATGGATAAGTTGAATAAAAAAGGAGGAAAATGTTTTTTCATGGGAAGCAGTGAGAAAGTGCTTTCATTAATCAAAGAAAAAGCGGCAGTAGTTTATCCCAATATTACTGTAGAGACCTATTCCCCACCCTATAAGCCGGAATTTACGGCAGAGGAGAATAAGCACATTATTGAAGCTATCAACCGTGCTAATCCGGACTTACTGTGGATAGGTATGACTGCCCCTAAACAAGAAAAGTGGACTTATATACATTGGGATGAACTGAACATACACTGTCACGTGGGAACGATAGGAGCTGTATTTGACTTCTTTGCAGGAACTGTGAAACGCGCTCCCCTTTGGTGGCAGAAACATAGTTTGGAATGGCTATACAGACTAATAAAAGAACCTGGAAGAATGTGGCGGAGATATATCATCGGTAATACATTATTTTTATGGAATATAGCAAAAGAAAAGTTTTCAATAGATTAAATTATATACAAAACTAATGCAATTTAAATCGTTTATCTTACCCATTTTTACTTTCTGCAACACCCTCTGCCTGTCGGCACAGGAACAGGAAGCGTCCACTCCGTTTTCTTACCGTGTAGAGACTTCCGTCTCGGTTGCCGATGGAACGTATGCTCCGCTATGGTTCACCGCCAATCGTTATGGGCTGTCTTCGCAAGAGCCGAAAAGTGCTTATCTGCGTGCCGGTATGCAATGGCGGAAGGAATGGCAACATGGATGGAGGGTGCAGGCGGGTGCAGACTTGGCAGGAGGAAAGAATCTGACTGCGGACTTCTTTGTGCAACAGGCTTATATGGATATTGCATGGAAAGCGATAAAGATGAGCATTGGGAGTAAGGAGAGAAACGGATTCCCGCTGGAAAAGGATGTGAGGCTGAGCAGCGGCATGATGGTGGAAGGTGCAAACGCAAGACCCATTCCGCAAGTGAGGGTGGGATTGCCGGAGTATCTGACGGTACCCTTTACCGGCAACTGGCTGGCACTGAAAGGGCATATCGCTTACGGCGTGTGCACGGACGGCAATTGGCAGGAAGAGTTTTCTGGAGCGGATAAACCGTTTCTGAAGGATGTGCTGTATCACAGCAAATCACTGATGCTGCGCTTCGGCAACAGGGAGAAGCTGCCTCTGGAACTGGAAATAGGGTTGTTGGACATCGCACAGTTCGGGGGAAAAAGGTATGTGAAGAATGCGGACGGAAGTATAAAGCTGCTCCAGAAGTATCCGGCCGGTCTGAAGAGTTTCTTCAAGGCGCTGGTGCCTACTCAGGAGAGTACGCTGCAGAATGTGGAGGGAAACCATAGCGGAAGCTGGAATGCGGCACTTTCCTATTATGCCGGTGACTGGAAGATAAGGGCCTATATGGAGCATTTCTTCGAGGATCATTCGCAGATGTTCATGGAGTATGGTGTGTGGAAGGACGGACAGTTGGGACTGGAAGTGACATTGCCCCGGAACCGGTGGGTGAGCCGGGTGCTGTGGGAAGGTCTCAGCACGAAGGACCAGACGGGGCCGATTCTGTATGACGGAATAGCCGGCTCGTTTCCCGAATTCCAGATAAGCGGTGGTGACAACTATTTCAATAACGGCCAATACCTGGCATGGCAGCACTGGGGAATGGGTATGGGCAACGGACTGATTCCGGGACCTGTATATAATGACGATGGAACGGTGTTGTTTAAGAGTACCCGCGTAAAAGCCCACCACATAGGCTTCTGCGGAGAGCCGGACCGTGAATGGAACTACCGTATGCTGGCATCGTATGTGCGGCATTGGGGGACTTATCCGATTCCGCTGGACAAGGTGAGAAAGCAGTTCAGCGGCATGGTGGAAGTGAGTTACTGTCCACGGAAATGGACAGGTTGGAGTGCCACGGTTGCCCTTGCCACGGACAGGGGGAATTATCTGGGTAACAGCATGGGAGCCATGCTGACGGTAAGAAAGACAGGAGGATTCGGAATATGAGAAATGGATGCGGATTAAAGTTTTTGTCGGGAGTGGTGGCGGCTGTCCTGTTGTGCCTCGTCATGGGAGGATGCCAGAAGGAGGCTATCGACAGTGATATGGAAGGGCACTGGGAGTTGGTGGAATATACAACGGCAGCTGACGGTAAGGTGCATGTGTGTGATCGGATTTATTACAGTATCCAGTTGTGGGTGGTGGAAATAGCAGCCAAGCAGAGCGGCACACCGCACAAGCCGGTTATCGGACGGTTTGAGCATGAGGAGAATGGAAATGTGCGGATGAGGGACTTCAAAGGAAGAAAAGCCACAAGCGATGATAAAAAGGATGTCACGGTGGAGGAGCTTCTTCCCTATGGCATCAATGCTTTGGATACAGAGTTTGAAGTGGTGAAAGCCAACGGAAAGGAGTTGATTTTGAAATCCGATTATGCTACACTGATGCTGAAAAGGTTTTAGCATAAACGAATAAATTCAAAGGAAATGGCATTTCTCAATTAAAATATGTACATTTAATTATATCCATCCATGATATTTTAAAGCGATAACGTCTGCTCTTACATAAACAGACGTTATCGCTTTTATTTTATCGGTCTGTATTGATAATACCGCTTTCTTTATCTACATTATTCAGCTTCTTATTTCCCGCTTTATGTTTGCGTCCGAACTCGATGCCGTAAGACAGACGAAGCATTACCATTTGTCCGGCTTCTTTCACGTATTGCCAAGAATGATAGGGAGCTATCCGGCTGATGCGCTCTTCGCCCATCCGGTAATTGTTGGTGAAGGGGAACATGATGCCGGCTCCCACCTGAAAGTTCTGGCGTGCATAGGCAAGCATGAATACGGTCTGGTTCTCCCCTTTGCGGATGGTCTCGCCGTAAAGAGCATTCTGGAACTTACGATACTGCCCCATCAGCATAAAATGACGATATTGCAATGAGAAGAAGGCATTGTAATAGAAATTGTCATAACGGTGACTATAGTTCTTTCCGCGTGACCATGTATCGGTGTATCCGGCAGAAAGGCCCAGTGACATAAAATCTTTCAGACTGCCGATGCTCAGGGAGTTGACGTTTACACCAAGCTCGAAGTTCAAGTCTTGGAAATATCGCTGGTTCTCGTCCATCATCACCAACTTTCCATCTTCTACATAAAGACTCTCCATGATGGGTTTGTCATAATAATTATAACGGGCACTGAAGTTTATTCCTACTTTCTTGAAAGAAAGATTATAATTCAATGAATTGGAGTATTTCCGGAATGTCTTCAACAGAGGATTTCCGCGAACAATCTGGATGGTGTCCAATGCCTGTTCCACATCGGTGAGCGAGCTGAGCGAAGGGATGGAGGGGCTGACATTGAAACGGTAACGGAGGAAACCGGCTTTGTGTAAGTTCAACCCTAAACGTATGGTAGGGGTGAAAGTGAAATACTGATGGTCTTCCCCACTCTCTTTAAACCAGGCACGTGTCATCCCCACACTCCCGGCGTAAGTGAAGTCTTTCACTTTTCCCTGCAGTTCAAAGAATGCGGAGGTCTGGGCTTGATTCATCTCGGACAGAATCGGATTGGTACCCGTATATGTGTTTTCCGCACGCATCTGATAGTGACGCGCACCGGCACTTAGCTTTATATTCTTAAAGGATTTGTCGTAAACCACTTCACCGATAACCGAACGTTTCTTTCCGTCCACATAGGTCTGAATGCCTGCCAAATCTTCGTCAGCACGAGTATATTCGTTGTAATCCCGATTGCTGGTGGTATTAATCAGCGTTCCTGTCAGGTTGACTTCCAAACTCTGGTCGTGGGGCATGACGAGCTGATAGTAGAGGTCTAACGATGGTGAATAACTGGAAGTGTGTGTCCTGGACTGCGAGAAGATATAGTCTGTGCTGCCCGGGGTGGACATACGATTGAGCTGGTTATTGTAAGGTACGTTTTCTATGCTATTGCGGAAAACAGCATTGAAAATATACTTGTCGGACTTGGTCAGGTTATAGCTCAAATTGATGTCATTGTGCAGGGTAAGGCGTTCGGAAGCATCGTCCACTCCTTCCTGTACACGGTCTATCACTTTGTCACCCAACTCGTAATGTTCGGTCAGTTCTTTGCGGTAGTGATTTTTTGAGTTCTTGTTGAAGTAGTCAATGCCCCACTCCGAATTCTTATAGTTGAACTTGCCCGATACAAAGTTCTCTCCCCACAGTACATGAGGAGAATCGGTGGCCTGAAGATTGATACGTCCACCTGTCTCGCGTTGCTTTAAGATGATATTGACCACAGCTCCCAAATTTTCATCGCCGTAACGCTTACCGGGGTCTTCGATATATTCGATACGACGGACGTCTTTGGCACGAACAGCTGCCAGCTCACGCGAGGTCACTTTCACACCATTGATACGAACCTGCACGCTCCCTCCGCCACTGACACTCATGGTATTCATCAACGGGTCTACCTGCAAGCGGGAAATCATCATATTGTTCAACAGATCATAGGCGCCAAAGGAGCGCTTCAACTGGCTCTCGGTAGGCAGGATAATCTGACGGTCGATTTTCTGAGTGATATTGCTGGCAGACACCGTTACTTCGGCTAAGGCTACGGAGTTTTCCTGCAAAACCACCTCTCCTATCTCTATGTTTTTCACCAGATTCTTCAGTTCTATCCCGACCGACATATAGCCGACATAGGAAATGGAAAGGAGGTAATCGCCTTTCTTTAATCCCGTCACGACAAAGTCTCCTTTAGTGTCGGAAGTAGTTCCGGTGACCAAAGCGGAATCCGGGGTCAACACAGAAACGGTAGCAAACGGAACAGGCTCGGAAGTAGTCTCCAACACTCGGCCTTTAATACTGATGTTCTGTGACCAGGATGTTGTGGCAATCAAGGTCATTAACAGTAAAATAAATTTCGTTTTCATCATGGTTTGCGTATTTAACAGTTTATAAATTTAAAATACAAAGGGCTTCCCCTCTCTGTCAAAGAAGGTATATCCATCTTATTATCTGATATTTAGCTAATAATACAGAAAAGGACTAAAGGGCAATATTCAATCCGTGAACTAATGCATACATCTTTACACAAGTGCCAAGTATAAAGAGCCCTATCATCGCCCATATCGCTTTTGCCGCATATTTCTTCATAGGCTTTATTCTTTTTGCTTTTTATATCGTTCTACTATTTCCTCTATGCTGATACCTAATAAGTCCATCACTCTAAACGTATCTTCCAACTGGGTTTCAAAGAAATCTTTCTTCTGCAGTTTCATCACTTTCTTTCCTGCATCTTTTGCCAGATAGAACCCCATACCCCGTTTGGGATATATAATTTCTTCGCTTTGCAGGAATTCATAAGCTTTCAGCACCGTATGGGGATTGACTGCCAGAAGAGCAGCCAACTCGCGGACGGAGACAACACGTTCCTCGGGCTTCCACTCCTTTGTCAACACCTTGCTGAAACAGAAGTCTACAATTTGTTGATAGATAGGTTTATTGGTTTTAAAATCCATTGTATCATACCTCCTTTTCACGTAAAATAAAATAAGCCGCTACCCACGAGGATATGATATAAAGAATGGGGAAAAGGATATTCCCGGCATCAAGCAACATCGTATCCGCAAAAGACAGAGGATAATTACACTCTGCATAGGAGGCTATATTCCACATTGCATAGCCTTTGGTATCTTCGGGTATCATAAGACCAAAGAGTTTGACTATCAGTACAAACAAAAGCATAAGGACTCCCAAAACGCCAAAAGACTTCAGCAGATTCTTACTCTTGAAGCAGACACACCCCACAAAGAAAATCGGTTGAACAAGGCATAACATTCCAATATGGTCCACACGAACGGAGGTGACAAAGGAAGTATCCGATGCCAAATGCTGTAGGTAGGGAACACCACTCAAACCGAACAGTCCGTTGAGCACCTGCATCACCAGCCAGACAAAGACAGGGATGACAACAAGGTATTTCAACCAGATATGAAGAAACTTTTCCAATGTGGTAGAGGGTAAAAGAATGTCAAATATAGAGTTACGCTTATTAATGGAAGGCTCAAGAAAGCAGGGAGCCATTATCAATAACATCAAAACAAATATGACAGCATGATGTCCGTACGTCTGCTGGACGGCCATATCACTGTTATTGTTAAAATCTACCAATATGCAAATAAAATAGATAATGGCAGTCAGAGCAGCCATCACACCCAAATGGATACGAGTCTCCCGCCATTTATTCTTCTCTAACAGGATAAATCTAGACAGGCTAAACATAGGTAGTCCTCCTTTCTTTAGAAAATAGTTCACGAATGCGGTCTGGATTTTGCAGAACGGCTTTATAAAGTAATTCCAACTCAAGAGTAGTTTCTTCTCCTATCTCATTTTCTACCACTGATGCATATCCCCGAACTGTCTGATGGGAATACAAAGCCTGTGCTGGCAGAGCATCTGTGCGGGCGAATAGCAGACGGGAAGTGATTTCTTCTACCGAACTGTCAAGCAATACCCTATTCTCACCCAAGATGACAAGATGGTCGAACAGATTCTCAAAATCACTCACCTGATGAGTGGAGATGATAAGGCATTTGTCATCGGAAGCTGTACGTGCCAACATACGCTTTAATGCCAAACGCGAAGAGATGTCCAATCCGTTGGTGGGTTCATCCAACAATGTAATCGGGGTATTGAGGGATAATAAATAGGCAAGCATCGCTTTCCGCTGCTGTCCGTAAGAAAGTCGGGAGAGCTTTTGGGAAGGTTCCAACCCGAACTCTTTCAAATTCAATTCCAACACTTCTTCACTGAAATCGGGATAATAAGGAGAGTGATAACGGGCAAACGATGCAATGCTTGTCGAAGGCATTCTGAAATCGGTAGGCAGAAAGGCCAGCAGACGCATTGCTTCCGGCATACGATAACAAGGTTCGTAAATGTTTTTACCGGCCTGCAAGAATATTTGCCCGGACTTTGGAAAAAGCAAACCGGCTATCAGATGAAGCAAAGTGGTTTTACCAACTCCGTTTTCACCTAACAGCCCATAGATGCCTGTATGTATATTCAAAGAAATATGGTCTAATACCTGCTCCTTTGATTTATAATAAAAATCTAATTCTCTGATACTTATCATTAACAATAGGTGTTTTACTTATATAATACACTAAAACTACATATTTTCTTCTATACAAATGATAAGTCTTCTTCTATTTTATCTTTATTTAACAGAGAATATTCTGCTAAAAGTTCATCAAATCATTCAGAGCCTCACTCATACTGGGATGTGTAAAGATGAAATCGCGAAGGAATGTATAAGGCTGATTGGTCTTCATTGCCATGGCCACACTGTTGATTACCTCGCCGGATTCAGGGCCGAACAGAGTACATCCCCGAATCTGATTGGTATCTGCATCTACCACTACCTTAAACAGACCGGCCGTATCTCCCAAAGTACGTGCACGAGGAATAGCCGCTACAGGAAGTTTGTTGACTTTAATATTCAGCCCTTTCTGCCTGGCCTCCTCTTCACTCAATCCGATACGCGACAAAGGAGGGTCAATAAAGACAGAATAGCTCACCGGTTCACGGTCGTTCAGATTCCGTCTGCCATTGCCGAATAAATCTTCACGGATAATACGGTAATCGTCCAATGAGATATAGGTGAACTGCAAACCGCCCTTCACATCCCCTATCGCACGGATATTGGGATTGGTTGTCCTTAAATGCCCGTCTACAATGATAGCGCCACGCTCGTTTACCTTCACTCCAGCCGCCTGTAAATTCAATCCGGCTGTATTCGGTTTTCTCCCTGTCGCCAACAATACGGCGTCAGCCTCCAATGAATGCAGTTCACTGTTCACCGCATCCCGGTAGACTACTTTCCCTTCATGGATTGATTGCACTTTGGCATTCAGACAGAATACAATGCCTTTCTTTTCCAAAGTTTCCTTCACAACGGATGCGATATCCCTGTCTTCTCTGGAGATTAACTCGGAATTGCCTTCCAGCACCACTACCTGCGAACCGAACGAAGCAAACATACTCGCAAACTCCAGACCGATGTAACCGCCACCTACAATAATCAGTTTTTCGGGCAAATCCTTCCGTTCCATAATGGAAGTGCTGGTATATACTAACGGATTATCCTTCACTCCATCGATAGGCGGAATAATAGTCTCCGCACCTGTATTGATATAAATCTGGGGAGCCTGCAACTGCAAGGTCTCATCATGCGTCACCACTTCCACCACATCCGTACTCACAAAAGAACCAATACCTGTATAGACCGTAACATGGGGATTGTCTGCCAGATTATGATAATTCTTCTGACGCAAGAAAGAGGTTACCTCTTCTTTTTGAGCGATAGCCTGAGCATAATAGGCTTTCTTTTCTTCCCACGACGCCTTTGCCGGAGCCAGCTTTGCCTGATGAACCAATGTCTTTGTAGGGATGCATCCAATATTAATGCAGGTACCTCCATACATCTTATCGGAACGCTCAATAACAGCCACCTTTTCATTTCTTTTGGCCAACTCAGCAGCCAATGTTTTACCGCCTTTGCCAAAGCCTATTATTATTGCATCATATTGCTTCATAATCTTACTTGTTTTTAGTGGGAGGATTATTCTTTATTTTGTTGTTTTAATATCGCCCGGGCCGAATCCGACAGCACGACAAGCGCACCTGCCAGGATAGCCGTATCTTTAATAACCAAACGGCCGGCACCTGTCAGCAAAGGAAAACCATGTTCACCGCTACCTAAGTCGGGAACCCATACTTCGGGAGTCGTCACAAGAAAAGACAGCGTTCCCAATGTCATGATAATAGCCAAGCCTGCACCTATCAAACCGATTTTCGGAGAGAAAATACCCAAGAAGGTAAGAATGCCAATGGTCATAATCAAAATGCCCAATCCATGAGAAAAGCCATAGGTGTTATTCTCTTCATGCCATTGATGTTTGGTCTCATTAAACTCGCCTTCTTTCAATTTATACTCCTTATATTCGGGAGCACTCTTAGTATAAAAGAAGCTCATAAAAGGACTGTTGGCCACAAAAGGCACAATGCCTTCGGCCTCATAATTCCAGAATTTCAAACCGCCAATCCACACGAATATCACCAGAATTGCCACACGAATCAGGTTAATACCTAACTTTTGAGTTGAAGCTGCAATCGTCAGAAATGCAGTAAACAAAGAATTTAATTTTGCCATCATTTGCTTTATTTTTTTAGGATTTAACTTACACTGCAAAGGTCGGCAGATTTTCCCATCAGTGAAATGGCAATTCTGCCGTTTCAGTTTGCAATTATTCCCTCTTTCTCTTTTTTCCGGTATTCAGAGATACTTTCCTTCGCCATTTTTCTAAAGAAACGGCTGAAAGCGGCCAAGTCTTCAAAGCCTAATATCTCACCTATTTCTTTTGCGCTCTTACTGGTGTAAAGCAACAAGCGCTTGGCTTCGGCTTCTATCCTCTCATGAATAATGCGCAACGGAGAAGGCAAACCATAGGCAGCAAACAGATTGGATAAGGTTTTTGGAGAGCGATAAAGCATTTCGGCATAGTCCTGCACCTGCTTCTTTTCCTTATAATGATTGTCCACCAACACATAATACTGGCGGATAATGTCAAAGCTCTTTTCCTTATCCTGCCCCACATCCAACTTCTCACGGGCTATGCGGGTGCAAGTGATAATGAAACGCTTCAGAATGATGCGGAGCATCTCTTCCTGCAGATTGTCTTTAATACCGAATTCACCAGTGAATATATCAATGATGCTTTTCAATTGTTCCGACTGAGCCGAAGAGAGCTGCAAGCGCATGATGTGGGACGAACCATGAAACAGGAAACCATTACATGATACCTCATTGTCATGCCCGTAAATGCAATAAAAATTGCTATTGAACAAGAAGGTGAGATATTCACCCTCCACCTTTTTCACCTCTACATGATGCAAAGGAGTAAGCGAAATTATTTCATCTTTTTCAAGGTGCATCACCACGTGGTCTACTTCTATATCCAGTGTGCCACTTTGTACCCATACAAATTTATACAAGCTTTTATCACGCTGGAGAGCAGTATCCTCATGATAACGGTAAGTCATCGCTATATTACCATTGAGCGGTGTGTTAAAACGGTATTCCATAATTCATAGTTTATTGTCGGTATAAATATACGCATACTTACTTTAATAAAGAAGAAGACAGGACAAAAGATTCATATCCTATCTTCTCCACTTGCATACGAGAACATTTATTTAACGTGAGTTCGGCATAAGAATTTATAGAAAGAAGTCCGGTTGCCAGATAATACTCTATCATCCTTACCTTTGAAAAGCAATTAGACTCCATACATAAAGCCAATCGGCTCTTGATATATTCGTTAGTTTCTGCCATCGATTAATAAATCAGTGACAGAAACCAACAAATCAGTGACACTGTTTACCAAGTCGACGGCAATGATTAATGAATACAACGGTGCGCTGCAAAGAATGTATCAGCTCGCTGAAGGAAATATCTATCGTTCCGTTTGGTTTATTAAACTGAAATCTTGTGTGTTACTGTGGAGACTCCCCCCCAAAAAACACTTATCCCGGACTCACGTTATTTAGAGTTTAATAAAGTGTCGTCAATCATCTTTTTCAGTTCAGGTTTCGGCAACGCCCCCTGTGTTACAGTCGGTTTTCCACTCTGAGGAATCCATAACAAAGTCGGTATGCTCCGTATGCCGAATGCGCCGGCCAATTCTTCTTCCTTATCTACATCTACTTTATAAATATAAATCTTTCCATCATATTCTTTCGCCAACTCTTCCAATACAGGAGCCAATGCCTTGCAAGGGCCGCACCATGTAGCATAGAAATCGACGATAGCCGGTTTGTCGCCTTCATACTTCCAATCATTAGGATTGGCTTCATAGTTATATACTTTCTTCAGAAACTCTGCTTTGGTTAAATGAACAATTTCCATATTTTCTCCTTTCATGTTTTGATTTTTACTTTCCTTATTGCCTGCACAGGCTGTTACTGTGAATAACAAACTAAGGGCGGTAATGGTTGATTTTATTAATTTCATATTTATCTGTTTTTATCATTTTTCTGATATTGCAAAATTAGTCACTTTCCATGGCTCCAAAAATGGCAATTTCGCCATATAAGTTAGCAAAACTTCCCTTTTACAGAAAATACTGATAAACAGGAACTAAAATAGAGCTTAGCCAACAGAGCCAATATTTGTTAATTATGATAGTTTTCTAACTAACTCTCTGATATTGTCTTACTTTTGTAGGAAAAGTCTAACAGAGCGTATAATATAAAGAGTCAATTTTCTGCAATGAATGAAAAACACATAGCCGCATCAAGGCAATTCTTACAAATACTGGCCGTATGTATTTGTTTATTTTTTACCTGTACTTATTCCGGTAAAGCCACCAATAAAGACAGTAACCAATATGGTTATGTACTTATATTGAACAGTTACAACGAGTCTTCCCCATGGAGCAACAGTCTCACAGCCCCTATTATGCATAAAATGGCTGAAATCAAAGAAATAGATGCCTATATTGAGCACCTGAACCTCCTGATGGTCAATGACTCAATCATGGCCAGCAAGTTTCCTCAGTTATTGCTGAAAAAATATGGAAAAGTCCCTCCTAGATTATTGATTATGCTGGGAAGTATGAGCATGGTCTTCAGAGAAGAGGTGAAAGAAATATGGGGAGATGTACCTATTTTGGTATGCGGATCAGACCCTTATGTCTATGCGGAAGAGTATTACAGGAAACAGGATACGGCAACTCCCAAAGAAAAAATCTATGTAGACAGCCTAAGGGATGACTACAATATTACTTTTATGCATACTCCCGCCTATCTGGAAGAAAGCGTAAAGTTGATGCTGCACATGATTCCCAATATGAAAAGGCTCATCTTCTTGGGAGATGGCATTTATCCCAATCCTGAATACAATAAGCAGTTACAGGATATAGTGAATCAAAAATTCCCTTTTCTCCAGTACCAGTTCATATCCTCTTATAATTATACTTTGCCCGAACTATATGATGCTTTAAGAAATGCCGATAAAGAAACTGGTATTCTGACCTCTACCTGGTTTACAGAGACTTTAACATCGAAAAAGATGTTGATTAATGCCTATCGAAGCCTTTCCAGCATTGCTGCTCCCCTCTTCTCTATCCGATATGCGGGAATGGACGATGGCGGAATGGTAGGAGGATATATGTATAATGAGAAATTGTTTATTAATGAACTTTTTAAGAAAATACAGCAAATACTGAACGGAAAGCCGGCCAGGGCCATTCCTTTCTTCTCGCCCACAAACGCGCACCCGACATTCAATTACATGACATTAACCCAGAAAGGCCTTCATCCTAAACTGTGTCCACCCGATACCATATTCTATGACAAACCGGAAAACTTCTTCAAGAAATACAGATGGGCGATTATTGGTGTATTCATAACCTTCTTACTCATAGCTATGATTCAGCAAAAGCGCATACGAATATTGAAAGAGCTCAAAAGAGTACAAAAACAAGAATTCGAAAATCAAGTGAGATACACAAACCTCATCGACAATATGCCTATCCTCTACATGAAAGAGAAAGTGATTAGAAATGAAAATGGAAATATTGTCGAAACAATTTTTTGTGATGTCAACCGTTTCTTTGAGACTTCTTTCCAGAAAAAGGAAAACATAATCGGGAAAAAAGGCTCCGAACTGTTTCCTGAATCCATGGGGGAATTTACCCGTTTCATGGAAACAGCTTTGAGGGAAAAACGTTCCATCACATTCCCTTATTACTTTAAAGATGTGGATACGTTTTATGATATCGTGCTCAGTCCGTCTATGGAAGAGGATACGGTGGACATTTTCTGTCTCGACAGTACAGAGCTGCATAACGCACAACAGATGTTGAGTTCTACCAACCATAAGTTATCCATGGCCTTGGAAATAGCCAATATCATCCCTTGGAAATGGAATCTGAAGGAACACTCCATTCTATGTGATATCAACCGGCCGGTTCTTATGGCAGCCATGCCGGGAGACATCAAAGAAGAGCAGTTAAGTGTGTCGGAAGAACAGTATTTCTCTAAGATACTTAAAGAAGACCGCCCAAGAGTCATACAAGCCTTCCATAATTTAATAGAAGGAAAAATAAGTAAGGTGAAAGAAGAATACCGCGTACTGAACAAAGGAAAGGCCGGAAGAAAAATCGACTGGGTGGAAGCACAGGCTGCCGTCGAGACCAGAGACGAACAAAACAGACCGCTCACATTGGTCGGTTCCTCATTGGTCATTACAGATAGAAAGATGATGCAGAAAGAACTGTTGTCGGCCAAAGACCGTGCGGAAGAATCCAACCGCCTCAAATCTGCTTTCCTCGCCAATATGAGCCATGAAATCCGTACTCCTCTGAATGCCATCATCGGATTCTCAAATATTTTGGCCTCAACAGAAGAGGAAGTGGAAAAACAGGAGTACATCAATATTATCGAAAGTAATAATACACTGCTGTTGCAACTTATCAGTGATATATTAGACTTGTCAAAAATTGAGGCCGGCACTCTGGAGTTCAGTTATTCGAATGTAGACCTGAACGAAATCATAAAGGAAATAGAAAACATCACCCAATGCCGTATGGAAGGAAGTGAGGTGCAACTCATTACAGAAACTCCTCTCTCCTCCTGCTTCATTCGTACAGAAAAGAACCGGCTTATGCAGGTTATCAATAACTTCCTCACAAATGCCATAAAGTTTACCAAAAAGGGAAGCATCACGTTCGGATACGAGATACGCGGTAAGATGCTATACTTCCATGTCACAGACACTGGATGCGGCATCCCTGCCAATAAAAAAAATTCGATATTCGGACGGTTTGTCAAACTGAACTCTTTTGTACAAGGCACAGGACTGGGGCTCTCTATCTGTCAGACAATCATAGAGCACATGAATGGAACGATAGGGGTGGAATCAGAGGAAGGAAAGGGTTCTACATTCTGGTTTACCATCCCCTATCAACCGGCTCAATTGAGCGAAAAGAAAACAGAAGAATTTCAGCCGATTACCGTTCAAAAAGACAAGCTGACCATTTTGATAGCCGAAGACAACGAAAGCAACTACCGCTTGTTCCAGTCTATCCTGCGGAAAGATTATTCCCTTATTCATGCCTGGGATGGTCAGGAAGCAGTAGAAAAATTTAAGGAACACCAACCTCAAATCATCTTAATGGACATAAATATGCCGAGAATGGACGGTTATGAAGCTACCAAAGAAATAAGGAAGCTATCTGCTGATGTGCCTATCATTGCCATAACCGCTTTTGCTTATGCATCTGACGAACAAAGAGCAATGGAAAACGGATTTGACGGATATATGTCCAAGCCCATCAATGCACCGCTGCTGAAACAACAAATAGCATCCATCCTGCAAAAGAGAATCATATTCTTATGATACCTCCAAGAAAAAACGCGAGTCATGAAGATGAATGTCAAAACTTCCCTTTTATCGAAATCGGGGTTGTGTCAAAACGTGGAT
>ENA-ORSB01000978-ORSB01000978.1-human-gut-metagenome-genome-assembly--contig:-NODE-978-length-29382-cov-5.764176_pt1 | contig 29382 bp, 27 predicted proteins | sample MGYA00242180_ERZ509144 | MGnify/ENA primary metagenome ERZ509144 (study PRJEB26280, sample SAMEA2338661) | human gut metagenome | biome: human gut; feature: human-associated habitat; material: faeces...
GAATCTGTGTAATCTGTGGTGAGTCTTATTCATTACTATACCGAAACGAATTAATTTTGATGCGGTGCCCCTGAAAATTGACTCATATCAATTCCCCTATCCTTCCCTTTGCGTACCTTTGCGCGATTTTTCATCACCGTGTCTCAAACACATACGAAATGATACATCAGGAAAGTTTAAAAAAGAGGCTTGCCAAACTTGCCGCCCCTATTTTTATAGAAACTCTGCTCATTATGATGCTGGGTGCTGTAGATACTATTATGCTGAGTCGCCACTCCGATAGTAGTGTTGCGGCTGTAGGGGTGGTCAACCAGATTATAATGCTCACTTTTCTCGTATTCGAGGTCATCAATCTCGGAACTTCCGTCCTTTGCTCCCAATATCTCGGTGCTCGCCTGCAAAAGAAAGTAGTGCAAGTGGTTGGTGTTTCAATCCTTGTGAACATAGTGGTAGGCGTATCCATCAGCCTACTCCTTTTCTTTGGTGCCGGACCTATCCTGCGCCTGATGGGACTGACTTCCGAACTGATGACTGACGGCATGGATTATATGCGTATTGTAGGCGCGTTTGCCTTCTTCCAAGCCATTTCATTAACGCTTTCCGCCTCCCTGCGCAGTGCCAACAAAGCCATTTATCCGATGTTAGTAACCGTTGTTGTCAATATCCTAAATATAATAGGTAATTACTCACTCATCTTCGGTCGCTTTGGTTTTCCCGAGCTCGGCGTAGAAGGAGCTGCCATCTCTACTGCTTTCAGCCGGGGTGTATCTATGATACTTTTATTCATTATCCTGTTTCGCAAACATATCCACCGCTTCCCCGTTGCCTATTTCCGCCCGTTCCCATGGATAGAGCTAAAGAACCTGATGAAAATCGGCCTTCCCTCCGCCGGCGAACAACTTTCCTACAGTTCTTCGCAAGTAGTGATTACCTTCTTCATCAATATGCTGGGAGTCGAAGCTCTTGCCACACGCACCTATTGTGTCAATATCATCATGTTTGCCTATCTGTTCAGCATCTCCATGGCGCAGGGTGGTGCCATTTGCATCGGGCATCTCATCGGAGAAAAGAAACCTCATGCCGCTTTCCTCATGGGTAAATATGTTATGAAGAAATCCGTCATGATCACCGTTATACTCTCCACCATCCTTGCTATATTCGGAAACACGATCTTCCATTGGCTTACCACCAATGAAGAAATCATCCGGCTCGGAACCACCATCCTCATCATCGACGTCATTCTTGAAATCGGACGTCCCATCAATATTTTCGCAACAAATGCCTTGCGTGCCGCCGGGGATGTCACCTACCCCTTCTATGTCGGTCTGGTTGTTCAGTGGAGCGTTGCCGTCGGCTTGGGCTACATCATCGGTATCCCTCTGGAGTGGGGAATCTGCGGTATGTGGGTCGCTTTCTTGCTGGACGAGAACATCCGTGGAGCCATCTTCGTAAAACGCTGGTACAGTATGAAATGGACGACAAAAGGGTTTGTTAAGTGATTAGTAGCCTGAACAATGCTAATCACTTATCACTAACCACTAATCACTTAATAAGATTTGATATAAATCAAATCTTTTATACCTTTGTCCCCGGAAACAGTTACAGAAACCAGCGAACAATTATGGATACACTATTAAAAGAAACAGTTGATGCCACTGTGAACTCTCGTTATCCGGGCATGGCACCTGAAGGTAGAAAACTGATAGAAGATATTCTGATCCGCAAAGAGCTGGAAAAGGGTGAACTCTTATTCAAGGAGGGACAAGTCTGCCACCACATGGTATTTGTCGGAAAAGGCATGATGCGTCAATTCTATTATAAAAACGGTAAGGACGTCACCGAACACTTTTCCTACGAGGGTTGTGTCATCATCTGCATCGAAAGCACTCTGAAACAAGAACCGACCCGCCTGATGGCAGAGGCCCTGGAGCCTTGTACAGTCTACCTTCTCCCCTACGACAAATTCATGAGATTGACCGAAATCTCCTGGGAAATAAATATGTTCTATCGCAAGATACTGGAATACTCACTCATCGTATCCCAGGTGAAAGCCGATTCATGGCGTTTCGAGACAGCCCGTGAACGCTACAATATGCTGATGCACACCCATCCGGAAGTCATCAAGCGGGCGCCATTGTCACATATCGCATCTTATTTGCTAATGACACCCGAAACTCTCAGCCGTGTACGCTCGGGGATATTGTAAGAAATACGATAAGAATATTCAGTTTTTGATTTATATCAAATCATTTTTCCCTAAAACTCTCTACCTTTGCACCATCAGAAAAGAAATAGAATTAGTTTTTATAGGTAAAAGAGATTAGTTTTTAGGGTATAAATTAAAAAAGAGGTAACAACTGAGTAAGGTTGTTGCCTCTTTTTTCGTTTACACTACAAAAATCATTTAAAAAACATGTAATGATGCAAATTAATTTATATATTTGTACGGATGGAAATGAAGACACACGTATCACTACTGAAAACAATATTGTTTCTTACCCTTGTACTGGTCGGATGCCAGGGAAGTTCAGATAAAGAGACACCTCCGGTAGAGCTACCACAAGAACTATTCCGGGATGGGGATATCGCTTTCAGAAGAGGAACAGGGATTACCAGTAGAGTAGTGTTGGCTGCAGACCGGGAAGGTGCTTATTCGCATACCGGCATCCTGAAAAAGAAAGCCGGACAATGGTATGTGATACATGCCGTGCCTGGTGAACCGGATTTTAAGGACGACCCTGATCGTGTAAAAATGGAAACCGTAGAAGTGTTTTTTGAGAAAAGAAAAGCTGTTAACGGAGCTATCATGCGTGTATCAGGGGATTCGGTAGCCAGATACCGGGCAGCAACTCACGCGGAACATCTTTATGAGAGCCATGTGTTATTCGATCATGATTATGATTTGGCAGACACCACCAAGATGTATTGCACGGAGTTGATAGACTTTGTATACAGAAAAGAGGGAATAGATTTACCCGAAGGGCGTATCAGCCACGTAAATATTCCCGGATTCAGAGGAGATTATCTCCTGCCCAACGATATTGCGCAGAGCAAGCGTCTCTGTTTGATATACTATTTTTAAATACACATTAATCACTTTAAAAAAAAGCGTATGAAAAAGGTATTTTATTTTAGTCTGATGGTTATGACTATGTTTTTAATGACAGCTTGCTCTTCAAGTGGCCCGGGAGATGCTATGAAAAAGTATGGTAATTACCTCATCAAAGGTGACTATGAGAAATTTGTAGACGGACTTGCATTCGATGAGAGCGTAGGTGCGGAGAAAATGAAAGAGCAAAAGGACGGGCTTGTGTCCATGCTGAAAGAGAAAGTTTCCAAAGAATATGAAAAAAAGGACGGACTGAAAAGTATAGAGATCATATCAGAAGAAATATCGGAAGATGGAAACACCGCAACAGTAAAGATTAAGCAAACCTACGGAAACGGAGAAACGCAGGATGGTACACAATCAATGGTAAAAAGAGATGGCAAATGGCTAATGTCAGTAGATAAGTAAGCTTTTCTTTTTGCTTAGTAGAGCTCACCTTGCCCAACTTCCGTAAAGAGTTGGGCGAGCTTTTCTATTACTGGTTTTACATAATGTGCTCCTTTTTCTGCTGAAGCTTTCCTGGGATTCCCTACCCCACTATCTATCGTAGCTTTATCCCAATGACGAGGTGCCCAGCCCACCTTCTCATTCAGCGAAGGAATGGCAAACGGCTTGGATTCTCCATCGCCTGCTTCATCCAGATTCACTAATTCCGGATGGTAATGCATCATCACAGAAGTTTCCGATTCACCGGCATGATCGTCTATTTCAGCTTCAAAGTAGCCTTTGGAAGAAACAATACTGAACCAGTCAGTGGCTATAATCAGGAAATCCGGATAGACAAAAGCCAGGTCACGTATCATGCCTTTGAAGTTATTGCCTCCATGCCCGCTGATAATAATCAATTTACGCATCCCCTGAGCATGCAGGGAAGCTACAATATCTTCCAGAATGGCCTGCTGGGTAGAGTAGCGGGTGTGTATGCAGAAAGGAAGTTCACGCTGTCCGGGATTATGAGCACCAAAAGGTACGGGAGGCATCACCATACAGCGCACACCTGAATGCTCCAGTGCCAAAGCAGCGGCATCTACGGCTATATCATGGGGCAGAATACAATCAGTAAGATACGGAAGATGCAGATTATGGGGTTCCGTAGCGCCCCAGGGGAGTATGACAACATCATACTTCACATCCTTTACTTTTCCATAGCAGGATACAGTAAGATCAATTTCTCTTTTTTCCATGCTTTCTTATTTTTGAGAGTATTTGATAGCTGCAAAAATAAAGAATATTCCGACACTGTGTACTATTGCTTACGATATTCTTTCGGAGACATACCTGTGTGATGCTTGAAGTATTTGCCAAAGAAAGACTGATTGGCAAAATGAAGCTCGTCCGAGATCTCCTGAATACTCATTTCAGAAGATTTCAACAGAGCTTTGGCTTCCAGAATAACAAGACTGTCAATCCATTCACCGGCTGTCTTTCCGCTCACTTCTTTTACAGCTGTAGAAAGATGCTTGGCTGTGAGGAACATCTTGTCGGCATAATAAGCCACACTTCGTTCTACCTTATATGATTCGGAAATCGAACGAATAAAACGTTCAAAGAGATCTTCTTTCCGAGTTTTCGTTTTTCTGACCGCAGGCTCATTGCCCTGATAGATACTATATATCTCATAAAACAAAGAAAGAATCAATCCTTGTGTAATCTCTTTACGGAAAGGGTTGTCCTTCAGTTTTACTTTCTTCTGAAGGAAAGAATAATATTCCTGAATGGCATCCATCTCTTCCGGTTTAAGGTGTACACAGGGCTGTTCCTTAATCATGAAAAACAAAGGGAACAACTGCTGCACCGTAGGAAGTACATCATCAATGAACTGTCCGGATACTACAATGAAAACTCCGGTAAAATCATCCGAGCGCTCCACTTGCTGCAATATCTGCTCGGGCAGCGTGACCACCAGGACACCTGCGGTTAGTTCATGCTCTTTCAGATTGATGCGTATCCGGCAATGCCCTTTCAGGCAAAGTGTCAGGCAAGACGCATTCAGACGCGTAGGGTAACCAAACAAGGGAATGTCTCCTATATTGTCGAATATGGCAAAATCATTCCCGATAAAATCCATTGCCGGAAAACGGCGAATAGTTGCTATGTCTACGTTCTTTATATTTTTCATCTCCCTTTCTTAATTACGCGGCAAACATAAGCAATATTTCGCTGAAAACCGTCCGAAATCTCCTAAAAAAAAGAAAAAAGGAACATTTGTATAAGAAAGGGCTTCTGAAATTATGCTCTTACAATAAATTCATAAGCCCTTGCAATAATTTCGGAAGCCCCCGCAATATTAAATTTAGACCTTAATCTAATTCATAATCTTAAAACCGATAAAAAACGTTCTCGGCTGTGTAGGTCCGTAGAAGTAACCGGAGTCGCGGAACTCCCCTTTATCCAGGTCTTTTTGGAAACTATTAAAGATATTTTGTACACCGGCATTGAGTTGCAACTTGATATGGTCATGCAAAACAAAAGTGTAATTCAACTTCAGATTGAGATCGAAGAAATCGGGAGTATTCTCCATACGGTCTTTCTCGATATTACAGAAAGCTCCTTCAGGAGCATCTACCGGTGCATAGTGAGGAACGATCATCTTACCGGTGTAGATACCCGACAAAGAGAAATCAAAGTTCTTCAACGGCGCAGAAGAGAAAGTAAAATAACCGTAGTAATCCGGTGTACGCATCATACGCTTGGTGGTCAACTCTTCATCATCTACTTCGGTCCAAACTTCAGCTTTCGTATAGCGGCTACGCTGTGCCGTGAAACCTAACTGGAACTGCGCTTCTTTGCCATGAGCCAGCTTTGCATCCAGATTGACACCGTATACACGTGCTCCACTACCATTGCGACGTTCTTTTATCTTATCACCGTTCTCATCTTTACCGATATCTTCCAACACGAATACATGGCGCAGATCTGTGTAGAAACCTTCCAACAGAACGTTTGCCTGCCAGTGTCCGAGGTATGTACTCCAATCTATAGAACCGCTGTAACTATTAGAGCGCTCTTCACGCAGATTGTCAGCCAGCTTAATCTGAACGCCCTCACCGCCTACAGCGGTCACATGCAAGTCTTCATCATAAGCCTGTGGTGCACGGAAACCGGTAGAATACGTCAGACGAGCCTGAAAATCTTCAGTCGGCTTATAGAGGAAATTGACGCGCGGACTGAAAATTAGTTTGTCTATCAGATTATGTTTGTCAAGGCGGGCACCTACCAACATGGTAAGCTGACTCATCTTCCATTCATTCTGAACAAAAGCACTGGCAATACGTACATCCTGCTTCATATCACGGTGATAACCGGTCATGACATCATGCAGGGAGTTATTCTGATATTCCAATCCACCGGTAAAAGTGGCCGGAGCAAAGAAACAGTTATTCATATTACCAACATACATACCACCGGCAACCCAGGTCAGATCATCAGTCTTACCATAAGCATTCAGGTCTTGCTGAGCCCCATAGTAACTGTTTCTGTCTGTATGCTGCACAGAGCCGTAAAGAGATATTTTATGCTTATATTCACGCCAGAACAGGTCGTAGCTGGCACCTCCACTATTGATGATGTGCTTGGTCTGTTCTGTGATGTCGGACTCATGGGGCTGCAAATCAAACTTATTGCCACCGCGTCGGAACTCGTTGGTTGTATGATATTCCAAATTGATGCGACTGAAGTGTGTAGGACGATAGTAAGCACGGAAACCAAAGGTATTCATGTTCAGCTTACCGAGTTCGGAGAAGCCGTCATCGTCACGGTCATAGGGATTACGGTTGCGATAGCTTTCATACAAGGCAATACCATAGGAATTATCTTTAGCAACCAAGGAGACATTACCGCCCATATATTGCTCCCACGACTGTCCGTCCATGCACGAAAACATACTGGAAACTTGGAAGGAATTACTGATAGGGTCTTTGGTGATAATATTGATAGTACCTCCCACTGCATTCGCTCCGAACAGGGCAGAGCCACCACCACGTACAACTTCTACCCGCTCTATCATATTTACAGGAATTTGCTCCAGTCCATACACGCCGCTAAGGGCACTAATGATCGGACGACTATTAATCAGAATCTGAGAATACGGACCTTCCAGACCATTGATACGCACCTGGGGAAAACCACAATTCTGACAATTGTTCTCTACACGCAAGCCGGACTGGTAATTCAGAGTCTTTGCCAAGTCGGTGGAGTTCACCATCTCAAAAAGTTTGGTACTCATCACATTCACAACAACCGGGGCATTCTTCCGGCTCACTTCATTGCGATTGGCAGATACAACCACTTCATCAGTCATGAAGCTTTCCTCCGCCATCGGGAAGTGCACAACTGCGGTAAAATCCTTACTGACAGTTACTTCTTTTTCCTGCGTCTTATAACCTACAGCTGATACACGAAGCGTATATTTTCCGGCAGGAAGCTTGCGAAATTCGAACTGGCCTTCTTCATTTGAGACTGTTCCCTGGCCGTTTTCTTTAATCAATATAGTTGCATAAGGTATATTTTCTTCTGTTCCTTTCACAATCACGTGACCGGAAATCATGTTGCCTTCCTTTATAGGATTTACAGCATAGAGGCTGATGCAAACCACCGTAAGCACCAGCGCAAGTATATGTTTTTTCATTAATTTGCGCTCAAAAAATGTATGTATTGATAAAAATTAAGTAACGCTTAAAAAAGAACTTGGTGCATAAGCAAGTTCTGAGAGTAAGCTTATAAATGATAATTTACCAGCGTAGCGCTGGAGCAAGGTTCTCCTTCGGCGTGCAAGTAATCTTTCAGACACGGATGACACGGATGACGCGGATTCTTTTTTCCTTCGGTGTGATATGCCGGTATGTATAGCGCAGCTTTAAAAATCCGCGTCATCCGTGTCATCCGCGTCTAAAAGATTAAAGTCCGCGTTCCTCCGCCTTATCCGCGTAGTCCGCGTACCCATTCCCTCGCCGATAAATTATCATTTACGCCGCGAGCGCCGGCGGAGCACGAAGAGAAATAGTCTGTTTTCCCCCTCCTTTTATCAAAGGCGACACCTGTTCTGCTTCCAGCACTGCCAGAAGTATTCGCATGGGGTGCAGATCTTCATATACATCAACCTCCGGAGCCTGGAAAGTTGACAAACGACCAATAACGAGAAGTTCGGATTTGGAGTGTGTATGTTTACCGTGAAACGGATGGGAGTGCGTAATGATCACTCCATTGACATAGTGAACATGAGTAAAAGCTGTAATACTTGTCTGATATGCCACAAACAGCACCAACAAGCATACAGCTCCTATAATTCTTTTCATCTCTTTGTTCACGTTCCTACCACCCTTTTAAAATTTGCGACTGCAAAGATAGCGATTATTTTTCCACTTTTCCAAACAAGTATTCATAATCCCTTTTGGCGGCAGGCTCTACCCATTCTTCGGGAATAAATTTCCATTGCCCTAATGCATGTGGCTCAATCACACCCTTTTTCTCTATATACTGCATCAAGTAATAACGCAGATCTTTATCTGTAGAGAACAAGATACGCCCTTTCAATTCATCTTGAGGAATCCCGGCTCCCTTAGTCAACAATTCTCCACCACCATTACCACGGTATGAATTCAGTGCTACTTTATACATCTTGTCCATAGAAAAAGGAGTGCCATCAGCCATACTGATAATAGTAATCTTCTCCCCTTTCGGTTTTGTTACATCTACCGTATATATGATGCCGGCTGCCGAATCGAAGTTAAAACTAAAATTCTGGAAAGAAGCACGATCCGTTGCACCTTCACGACGCTGTTTGCGGAACAATAACAGATGGTCATCAGCTGATTTCATCTGATTCGTCCACAAGTTATATGACATTTCCAGCGCATCCTTCACCTCCTTACCGGACAGTTTCATGGTATAGAGCATGTTCTCATACTTATATAAGTTGAACATATCGCTCACAAACACATCCCCCTTGTTAATTTCCGTATCATACGACAGGGGCGCAGCAAGCGATATATCAGCATTGGTTATTTCAAGCTGCAACAAATGAATCAGGTCAATAAAGGCAGAAGAACCGAAATAGGCAGGACGCGTGGAAATGGTCTCTGTGAAGCTGCCTATTTTCTTGGATACAAAATCCTGCACCGCATTAAACTGGGGAGCAAAATGCTCCATGAAATCCTCACTTGCAGCATAATCTTTCATATCCGTCAAAGCACCGTCAATATGCTTCTCTATGACTTTTCCTTTTCGAAGTTTCAAAGTTACATCTGCGTTTGCCACAACAATTCCCTTGCTTGCGGGATCCATAATCAAGACAGAATCTCCGGCTATATTTTTAATCTTCTTCAATTCACGGGCATGATCGTGTCCCATCAGGACGATATCGAATCCGGGAACGTTACGAGCTACTTCTACAGAAGCATTTTCACGATACTTACCGCCCATCAGCAATGCATCCTGTCCGGCATGGAAAATACCGATCACCAGATCTGGCTTCTCTTTTTCCCGGATAATCTTCATCCATTTGCGAGCCGTTTCTTCCATATCATCAAAGCGCAGTCCTTTCCATAAGTTCTCCGACAACCATACAGGAATAGCAGGAGTAATCATACCCAACACTACGATCTTCACGCCATCTCGCTCCAATACTTCATAAGGTTTGAAATGAGTCTTTCCTGTAGCCGTATCAATAATATTAGCGCCTAAAATGGGAAACTTGCAGTCGTCTGCCCAACGGTCGAACACGGCACGTCCGGTCTCCACATCATGATTACCCATATTGCCGGTATTATACTGCATATAGTTCAACACTTCAGCTGCCAGATGCGGAGAAATAGTGTCAATATAATTGTAATAATAGGCACAAGGCTGGCCTTGCAGAATATCCCCGTTATCTAATAGAAGCAGGTTATCTTTATAGACTTCGCGCTCTTTCTGCACAAAAGCATGTATGCGCGCCAAACTTCCTCCAGCCTCATGGCGGAGTATGAAATCATAAGGATAATAGTTCCCATGTATATCACTGGTCTCTACTATTTTCAGCTTTACGATCTTATCCTGAGCTGATACAGCTACTACCAGGAGGAATATCCACCCTAAAAAAAAGGAAACTCTCTTCATAGTTATTAGTTATTTCTTTGGTTGTTCGATGTCTAATGGATGTGTAAATACAAATCTTGCCCCATCCGTGTATCCCGGATCCACCCAGATCTCTCCTCCCCACTTCTCTACGGTCAACTTACAGATGGAAAGTCCCAATCCTGTGCCCTGTACGTACTCGTTCAGTTTTTCAAATCGCTCAAATACAAGCTTCTGTTTTTCCAAAGGAATACCTGTACCGGTATCTGAGACAGAAAACAGGACTTCTCTCTGCTTCTCATCCACTTTCAGTCCTAAAGTAATCTTACCGTTCCGGGTAAACTTATCGGCATTGGAAAGCAGATTTATGATAACCTGTTGCAGACGCTGAGTGTCAGTGCGCATATCCATGCTTTCACGGTCACACTCAAAGATAAATTCATTTTCTGACTTGCGAGCCTGACTGACGGAAGCCAAAACGCGTTGGCACAACGGCACTACATCACATTCCTCAAATGTAAACGTAACCCGGTCCGCCTCCAGACGGGAAACATCCAGAATATCATTTATCAGGCGGAGCAGCAAATCAGAATTGGTTTTGATGATATCAACATACCCCTGCTGTTCATCTTCCGAACTTCCCCCGGAAGCCAACACATCCGAGAATCCCACAATTGCATTCAGCGGAGTACGGATTTCATGACTCATATTTGCGAGGAAGGCACTCTTCAGACGGCTGGACTCTTCTGCACGATCTTTCGCATCTCTCAAAGCACTCTCCGACTCTTGCAGTTCATCTTTCAGCTTTTTGGTATGGTAATAGAAGTACAATGAAACAAACAACCCCGCAGATAACACGACTAAAATGGTTGCAACAGTCCAGATATGATATTTATATTGTTCGTAGAACGATGGATTTTCATTCACCATTTCTATCGGCTGATGAATAAAAGACAGATCCAGACGCTTTTCCTTCACAATCTTACTATCCATCATCACTTTATTAGGGATGACTTCTACTTCTATACGATCACTGTCAGCTCCTTGCAGCAGACGGACTGCCTGATACGCCATATCCTTGCCCAATGGCCGATAAGAGGGTGTCACCCCACCTATAGCCCAATAACCGATACCGACAGAACTAATGGAAAATGTAGGTACATCACCCGCAGCTTCCATCATGGTATAAGTTGCATTACGCATAAAATATCCGTCGTACATATCCACACGCCAGGTACCCATCAACAAAGCTGTATTCGGGGGCAATTCATGAAGCTTATCACTGATGGTATAAATCGTATTGGTACGTCCATCCAGTAGAATCAGATTTAACTCCGGATGTTTCTTCATCTCCGCTACTACATGGGCTTGCAAGGAAACGCCCCCATAACTGTTATCAGAAACAAAAGCTATATTCTTAGTATTCGGATATAAGTGTTTTATCAGATTGATATTGGCTTCCACATCATATTCATAAACAAAACCGGCTTTGACTGAAGAATCAGTAAAGTCATTAAAGAAATCCACTGCACCAGGCATCCATGTTTTCAGATTTACAGAATCATCCGGAAGAATAATGGCATTGCGGCTTGCCAACGAAGTCAGTACCGGGAACTTTCCACGTATAGAATCTGCTTGCGACAGATAGGCAGCCCATGCCTCCTGACCAATTAAAACAAGTAATACAGGCGCGCGCTTTCCCTCATACTTATCCAGTATCTCCGCCATTTTCGATTTCCACTGTGGCGACTCGGAGAAGCTTTTGCAGTTCATGTTTTCCAAGGCTATCGGAGCTTTTCCACCCAGACGCTCAAACTCTTCCATGAAATCGTATATATTTCCGGAAGTCTGACGAGCATCCGGATTATACGAACTGATAATCAGTACTGGGTGTTCTCCAGTCACCGCAAAGGCTGATGAAAGCCCCCAAATGGATATCAGTAAGAAAAGAAAAAAACTATATATTATTTTCCTAAATAAGCCCATTCAGTGAATATAGAATTGTTTCGGCAAATATACAATAAAGTTATAAGGATAGAAAAAAAGTTGTAGAATTTTAAACTATAAAAAAAGAAACGGACGGTAAGAGATAGTTTATCAAGCTACCGTCTTACCGCCCGTTATTATAAAAAAAACAGGATATTTTTATTTAGATATTCATCGCATTGTTTCCTAAAGCCGGAGACTCATTTTTATTTTCCCTTTTGAATATGCAAATGAAAATACCTTCTCATAAACAACACATAAATGCCACTCAACAATACAATTATTCCCAACAAATACCAATAACCATATCTCACGAAACAGAAATAACCTAATATGACCAAAGCCTGTGCCCCCATATAAATTAATGATACCCCAACATGAGGTATTTTCAACTCGTTTGCCATCAATTGATACATGTGTTTTCGGTGGGGCAAACCGATGTTCTCATGAAGCATCAGGCGATGAATGATAGTCAGAACACTATCGACACCATAAACGGATAACAGGATTATCCAACTGAAATCTTCTGTTTTAATGATAAGCTTCCCTATCAGAAAAAGGAGAATAAAAGCGATACTCACAGAACCGACATCACCCGCAAAACACTTCGCCTTCTTACGGAAATTGAAGAAACAAAAGACCAGGACTGCGCAAAGAACGGTATTAATCAAAGCCGGTTCAACAAACGTAGTGATCTCAGAATTGATATAAGCTAATGCACCAAGGATAACCAATGAATAACCACCTGTGATGCCATTGATGCCATCCATAAAATTATAAGCATTGATGATACCCGTACAAATAATCAAAGCTATAATGATCCACCACCAGGAAAGCGAAAACAAGCCCCATTGGTAAAACATTAGAGCCATAGCAGTAAAGTGAAACACCAACCTCAGACCTTGGGAAGTAGAACGGATATCATCTACAAAACTGATAAAAGTGATCAGAGTCAATGCCAACATAAACCATGGATACTCCCAATGATTACTCAGGAAATAGGCTAAAGCTCCAAAATAGAAGATTATACCGCCACCACGCAAAGTTATCCGTGAATGAGAACTACGCTCATTGGGCTTATCAATGATATTAAACTTATCAGCTACTCTAAAATAAAAAAGTTCTGCTACAAAGAGCAGAACTAATATAATGATATAATACACGATTTACAATTTATAAATAGGTTAGAAACTCCGTATTGTTTTCATTATTCCATCCGCCGCACGGACAGGCATCCGGTCAATGCCAAGAGCTAATTTTATCTTCTCATTACTTACCACGTAATTCTCAGTCAGTTTTCTCAGCCGTTCTGTATTCAAAGGCAAATGAAGCAGCGTACCCAAGCCTGCGCAACCTTCCATCATTTTTCTGTTCATTTTCCAGATGTGAGGCTCCTTACCCATAGCTTCACACATAAGAGCAATCAGTTCATTCGTAGACAAAGCTTCATCATCACCCATGTGATAAATACCGCTCGCTACGTCTTTTGTCAACAAACCTTCCACAACATAGCAAAGATTATCTATAGAAGTAAAAGAACGCTTGTTCTCAAAATCGCCTAAAGGCCAGGGAATACCTTTCTTTACCACATTATAAAGCAAGTTCAGATTACCCTTATTACCAGGACCGTGGATCATACAAGGACGCAAGATATACACTCGCTTATCGCGCTGCATAGCAACTTTCAATTCTCCATCCTCGCTTCTCAATTTACTAAGAATATATTCTTCAGCCGCAATCTTACTTTCTCCATAAGGACCAACCGGAGTAGGTATCACATCTTCTGTCAACATATCCCCCACTACACTGTCTGCGGCAGCTTTCACAGAACTGAAAAAAATAAACTTCTTCGCAGATGATTCTAAAAAGAAATCAAATATCTTCTGTGTCAGCCCTGTATTGATATCAAAATATACCTGAGAAGCAGACTGATTCTTTGTATCATGCGCTTTGCCTGCCAAATGTATGATAGCATCAAACTTGGGTAATTGTTGCATGGGAAAAGAAGTTGTTTCAATATCTTTCCAAGCAAAAGTCTTTACCACTCCCTCCTTTTCAGGAGCGACAATATCAAGACCATAAAGGGAATGATGTCTTTTTAAGGCAATAACAAGATTAGAGCCCACAAAACCGTGAACTCCGGTAATAAGTATATTCATGGAGATAAAATAATCTTCAGATATTAACGCAACTTAAAATACTTTCATCTGCAGTTTAGAGTTTCCCAATACATGTGTATTCAACCCCTATTTCCTGCAACTCATTCTTATCATAAATATTACGACCATCAATCACTAATGGTTGCCTCATTGTTTTCTTCAACACTCCCCAACTTGGCATCCTGAACTCTTTCCATTCGGTCACTACCAGCAAAGCATCAGCATCCAATACGGCATCATACATATCCGTAGCATAAACAACCTTATCACCTACTCTACGTTTACACTCCTTCATGGCAATTGGGTCATATACTTTCACTGTCACACCGGATTCCAACAATTTATCTATCAGTACCAAAGCCGGAGCTTCACGCATATCGTCCGTTTCCGGCTTGAACGCCAATCCCCACATAGCCACCTGTTTGCCTTTTATATCACCTTTGAAATGCTTCAACAACTTTTCGAAAAGAACACTCTTTTGTTTTTCATTTACCTCTTCCACTGCTTCAAGCACCCGCATCGGATAACCATTCTTTTCCGCTGTTTTTATTAACGCTTTTACATCTTTCGGAAAACAGGATCCACCGTAACCACAACCTGGATAAAGGAACTTGCTTCCAATACGACTATCTGCACCAATGCCCTTACGTACCATATTTACATCTGCACCTACCAGTTCACACAAGTTCGCAATGTCATTCATAAAACTGATACGAGTAGCCAACATTGAATTGGCTGCATACTTTATCATCTCAGCACTCGGAATATCTGTAAATATCAAACGATAATTATTCATCATGAAAGGTTTATAAAGACGCTCCATAATGTCCTTTGCTTTTTCAGATTCAACACCGACCACTACACGATCCGGTTTCATAAAATCATCCACTGCATCCCCCTCTTTCAGGAATTCAGGATTGGACGCCACATCAAACTCAATCTCCTCATGTCGCTTATCAAGTTCTTCCTGAATAGTAGCTTTTACTTTCTGTGCAGTGCCTACAGGAACTGTACTCTTAGTAACTACCAGTACATACTTTTTCATGTTACGCCCAATGGTACGGGCTACTTCAAGCACATACTTCAAGTCTGCACTTCCATCCTCATCGGGAGGCGTCCCTACAGCGCTAAACACCACCTCTACATCATCCAGACAATCTGATAAACAGGTCGTAAAGTTCAATCGCCCTGCATTATAGTTACGATGTACCATATCCTCCAATCCCGGTTCATAAATGGGGATAATTCCTTTCTTCAAATTCTCAATTTTACTTTCTTGTACATCTACGCAAGTAACATCTATTCCCATTTCCGAGAAACATGTACCAGTCACCAAACCGACATAACCAGTTCCAACAATTGCAATTTTCATAATTTCCTGATTTACTTTTTATAATTGATAAAAAGAACGATACCACTCTATTGTCTCTTTCACTCCTTCCCTAATAGATTTATTAGGTTTAAATCCCAATTCATTTTGCAATGCTGTAGTATCCGCATTTGTCTGATAAACATCACCAGGTTGCATCGGAAGAAATATCTTTTCTGCCAGATACCCAATCGCTTCTTCTATAGCCTGTATAAAGTCCATTAACTTCACCGGCTGCGAATTACCAATGTTATAAATCTTATAAGGTGCAGTTGAAGTACTAGGATCTGGTGTTTCCGCTTGCCAATCAGAGTCAGGAGATGGAATATGATCTATCACTCGCAAAACACCCTCTACAATATCGTCAACATAGGTAAAGTCACGAAGCATATCACCGTTATTAAATACCTTTATAGGACGATGGTGTAACATGGCATCTGCAAACAAGAAAGGAGACATGTCAGGGCGTCCCCAAGGACCATATACCGTAAAAAAACGGAGACCTGTCGAAGGAATGCCATAGAGATGACTATATGTGTGAGCCATCAACTCATTAGACTTCTTTGTAGCGGCATATAAACTCACCGGATGAGCTATACTATCCCTTTCTGAAAAGGGAACTTTACCATTCAAACCATATACACTACTGGAACTGGCATATATCAAATGTTTTACTTTGTAATGACGACATCCTTCTAAAATATTTAGAAATCCATCCACATTACTTTCTACGTAAGCATAAGGATTTTCAATAGAATATCTTACTCCCGCCTGAGCAGCAAGATTCACAACCTTATCAAAATGCTCATTGGCAAACAGCATCCGCATAGCTTGTTTATCCTCAAGATTCATACGAACAAAACGGAAAGAAGAATATTCTGAACTTCCTACAAACTTATACCAGTCTATATCATCCTTAAAGATACCCAGTGTACCCAAACGACCATATTTCAAGTTCACATCATAGTAGTCATTCAAATTATCCAACCCAAGGACCTCATCACCACGATCCAGTAGATGCCTACACACATAAGAGCCTATAAAACCGGCTGCACCGGTAACTAAAATTTTCATGCTTTACTCAACTGACTATATATTTCAAGATGTCTATGTATTACATTCTCTATTGAAAAATCTTTTTCAGCCAAAATACGCGAGTTGCGTCCCATATTTCGTCTCAAATTCTCATCTTCAAAAAGAATATTCAATTTCTCCGCCAAAGTATCACTGTCTTTTACAGGAATTAGATAACCATTATAGCCATCCACCACAGTTTCTTTACATCCAATGGAATTCGTAGTCACTATAGGACGACCAACAGCAGCAGCTTCAATTAATGATTTTGGAAGCCCCTCTTTATAATAGGAAGGGAATGCTACTATGTGGCAAGATTTCAATAACTCCAATACATCCGTACGATATCCTAGCCACTGAATATATCCACCATCACATACAGCTTTAAGTTCTTCCTCTTTTATTGCTTTTGGGTTATCATCCAACCCACCACAAAGCAGAAACTCTACTTTATCTCCATATTTTTCTTTAAGTTTCAACGCAGCATCTACTAGTACAAATACCCCTTTTTCTACAATCATACGGGCAGTAAATAAAACTTTGATTTTCTCACTTTCCAGTTCAGGAGTATAACAATATTGGTTCAAATCTACTCCTGACCCTTTTATCATGAAAGCCTGTTCTTCTTTTATAATCCTGTTTTTTAAGAATAAACCTTTATCTTCTTCATTTTGAAAAATTACTGCAAGATTTTTACGATGATGAGAAAAGCGAAGTACCTTAGGGAGAAGTTTTGAAACTAATGATTTATTTTCCTCTGAGAAAAAGATTCCCAACCCACTAACAGCATTAACGACTCCATGTACTTTTGCCAGTTTTGCAGCTAAAGTCCCCCAAAGTATAGTCTTTAAGCCTACATGATGAATAATATCCGGTTTTTCACGTCGATAAAAACGATACAGAAACCAACATGTATACAACTCCTCTATAATGTTTTGCCCGGAACGGTTCATAGGCAAATCAATTACCTTCAAGCCCAAAGCCTCGATATACTGTTTCTTACCGGTATCTTTTGTCACAACAGTAACATCATAACCGTTTTTTTGAGCACTTAAAGCAATGTCTTTACGATGAGAGAGAAAAAACCAATCGACATTGACAACAATGAAAAGTTTCATTCTTAACAACCTATTTTATCTTACTAATATAAAATTCAGCAGAAATATCCTTTGTAAATTAAAGATATATCAAACAAACTCCCCAACTCTCCATCAAAAAATCAGAATTGAATGTTATATATCCGCTACCATCGTAAAAAGGTCAGTTCTACAAAATATATTTTACCATTAATGTTATATAAATCAGCATGTACATGAAAAAAAACAGTAGATAAAGTTCTCTGCAACTTCCTGTTTTTTTTCATAATTATGAGTTTTTAGCAATATAGTTTCTTGATGTCATTCATCACATTAATCAACATCCAATTAATTGAAATCTACATCATAAATTCCTAATTAAATTAAACAGATATACCAACATGACGATCGGAGGCACCAAACACACAAGCGACTTTATCTTCAAAGTAGAAAAATTGTAATCTATTAAATCTTCATATTCAAGAAACCCACCTATTACACCATTAATAATCAACCATTAGCTTCACAAAAGCAATAGATATTAGAATATTCCATGAAGCAACTCACCCAAATGAAAGTCCCATTCATCAGGGGTGAAATGCCCATAACCACTTGCCGGATAAAAAGTAAGTTCACCAAAGAAAATTGACTGATTGACACTGTAGAGATCAACTCTCACAAAAGGATAATCCTTCGACAGTTTCTCAGCTATTTGCTTCATCTCTTCAAATTGTCGTGGTTTAACCGCAGGATTAACTGCAGGCTTAACTGCAGGATTCAAGCCGTAAAATGGCATATGATTCCACTGCATGTCATAGAAGTCAATAGTTTCCTCTATAGAGCGGTTTTGAATAAGCTGACAATAGTGAGGTTTACCGTCAAAACAATAAAACTTATAATCGGGCAAATCCGCTATCTCCTCACCACCAATTAATTGTTCAATCAAGATTCTTCTTGGATAATGATTTTCGTAAGCCCATTCTCTCCCAGATGGTTTTGACTTCTGCGGCATACTCATCCACCTATTCAGTAGCTCACAGAAGTCAGCTTCCCAAAGTTTACTTTTGTCCTTACAAATAAGTATCTGGTTGCCACCACCTCCATCTGTAGTCTTAGCGACAAACTGTCGAGGAAGTGCATTAAAATCAATCTCCTTCACTGTATCAAAAATACCAATCAGTGGAATTAGATATTCACCCATTCCCTTTTCTTTGATGTAGTTCCTTACTTCATACTTGTCTGTACAGCGAAGCATATCTAGATTTCGGTATTTTATCTTATAAAGTTGCAACTTTTCAGTAAAGCGTTTAGGGTGCTTCAGGTCAAGTTTCCTTCCTGTCTGCAGCCAATATTGTATCCTAAGCATAATACCGTCGGGCACCCACCCTAAATGTGAAAGTATTCTAATTCTTAAATTCCGCGATTTGACTATGTTTCTATAGTTCATATAACCAATCGTTGTTAAATTGAACAAAAAAAACTCTGCTATTTTCCAAAACGTTCTTGTAACCCATAACTTCCTCTTTTTATTAAAAAGTCACGAATATTCTAGTTGCTTCATCTTTATGTTGACAACAATATTCAATTACTTCATCAGTATATTCATCAAACACACTACTTGTAGTAAGCTGATAAAAATATAGTGCAAACTTATCTGTATTGTACTCGATTATCCTTGGCTCGCCATTAACGTTAATCATCACATCCAACGCTAGGTTTCTCATGTGAGGAATACTCAACATTACTTTATTGCAAAACTCTTCAATTTTATCCCATTCAGGCACAACAAAATGCTCTTTACTGAAATCAATACCATTGAATATCGTTTGTTTTACAGCACTCTGATCCAATACAAAATCCCCAAGACTACCATCTTTCCTAATGCCACAAAAAGCCCCTCCAGCATGAGAGTTATCAACAAGAGAGCCGTTGCGCCCCATACGCAGAACCGCATTCACCAAATGAGGTTTATTGTCTTTTACCGAACGATACATATGAATTCTCAGCGTATTGACCGAAGTCGGACAAAAATACGACATCCATTCAGACTGCTTTACCACTTCCTGCAGAATATAGTTCCCATTCGGATACAAACACAAAAGAGTTTCCACAGAGAGTTCGAGCTTGGTCTTTACTTCCTTATATACATCACCATCTTTTTGCCAAAAGTATATGCTTCTGCCAGAGTTCTCATCGATGCTTGCCTTGGAAATTAAGCGTTCTGTCATTCCCGACTTTATTATACCTCCAGCCTTTTCTTTATCAACATGTTTAAATAAACCCGTATAGAATATACCATTAATATTTCTCAACAAAGTGAGAGGGGTAATTTTTTCAGCAAACTGTGTCATAAAGAAGTTATCCAGCATATTTTTGTCTTCATAAAGACTTCTATATCTCACAGGATTTAGAATCGGTTCTATTACATTACTCATTATATCATCGGGAACGATCCTAATATTAGTACCAATAAAATGCGAATAAAGCCTGTACCAGCGTCTATTGGCATGACCTAATACTGACCATTTCTTCACCCATTCTTCTTCGCCTTCCAACTTCTTATTAGGAAATTTATAAGCACTTAGTCTTACTTTTGAAACAACTGTTGAAACCCCGAATGAAAGAAGTTTGTCATATACTTTATTAATGATTATAATTGATTTTCTCGCCATCACTTTAGAAATTTAAAATATTACAGATATTCTTGTAGCCTCACGCTTGTGTTCTATACAGTATTCTATGATTTCATCTGTATACTTTCCAAAACCAGAACCATTGGTAAACTGGAAAAGCCATACACTGAAAGCCCTGATGTTATACTCTATCAACACAGGTTCATTACTTTCATCGAGCATAATATCGAGAGCTATCAAACGTTGATGCGGAAGTGCATCAGCTACCCTGCAGGCAAACTCCTTAACCTTGTCATAGTTGGGTACGACATATTCATTATTACTAAAATCTATGCCATTAAACACAGTCTCCTTTTCACCATATTGGTTACAGCAATACTTACCAAGTCTACCATCTGAATCAACACCAATAAACAAACCACCTGCATGAGCATTATCCACTAACGAACCATCCTTGCCCATTCTAATAATAGTATTGATCACATCCGATTTATTTGTTATTACTGAACGATAAACGGCCACCCTGAGTGTATTAACAGAAGTCTTACACAAACGACTCATAAAGGCAGACTGCTTCATGGCTTTTTGTACCACAAAATTATTCTTGAAGTAACGGATAAGCCAAGTATCCGACAGCAGCTCTCCGGTTTCCACGTTTTCAAAGATCCCGTCTAAATTACGATGAAAAAATGAAATACTTCTACCAGAAGAAGAATCTAATGAAGGCTTCACTATCAAGCTGTTGACATCGGTCGGAATTAAATCTGTTACACATTTATCTATGGGCTGATAATCCATATCATATTTACTTCCACAAATATTCCGCAGATAGGTAGGAGCAGTAACAAATCTTCCAAAAGAAAACCAAAGCATCTTATCAAAAAGACATTTGTCCTCATTAGTGCTAATAAATCGCTTAGGGTTTAGTATTGGTTCAATAAGATTGTGTAAGAGGTCATCAGGTACAATATTGACATCCTCGCCGCAATATTGCGAAAAGACTCTATAATAATCTTTATTAAATCGTCCGAGCGGTTTCCATTTTTTTATCCATTCATCAATCTTTTTACAATTCTTATTCTTACCTGATCTACGAATGATATACCCTAACTCAATTTTAGACATCATGAAGTGTAATGCAGCATTAAGCAGGAAGTCATAGGATCTATTGATTATTAAAATAATCTTTCTTGCATTCATATAACAATATGTTTAATCTACTTTTTTATTGGCAGCAATCGTGAGATAGATAATATTTCATTTTTTTCTTGCTCATAATGCGATATCTGTTCCATAGACATTTTTTTTCCTTTTTCTCTCAAATTGACTAATTTATTGGCATCAACAAACATCAACAAAAATGCATATATAAACAATTTTGCCAACTGTTTTATAACACTCTTAATAGCTTTTGCCTTAAGGCCCATTTGCCATTTTACAACTATTCCCTTCATGCAATTACATTGATAGTAAAGTATCTTTTTAGCTGTTACATTGCCCGTCTGATAATAATAGTATGGCATTCCGATATTGGCATACTTATAACCCTCACAATAACGAGCGAAATAGTCATAGTCCTCACCCACATCCAAATGATGGTTATAGCGGAATATCTTCGCATGGTCAAGCCTTACCATTGTTGCTCCCGGCAACAATGGTAAGGCTTGACCATATCTCATGATATTGACGGACTCGAAACTATTTAATCCACAGGCACGAAGTGCTTCGAAATTTTCGTCAAAAGTGACATATCCACAACTCACCATGCGAATATCAGGATTTGACTCCAAAAAATCAACCTGTACTTTAATTTTATCCTGATGCATCATATCATCAGCATCGATATAAGCCAGATACTTACCTTCGGCAAGTTCCAATGCCTTGTCACGTGCCATACCTCTGCCTACATTCTTCTCCATGTGAAAGATACGAAAGCGAGGATCTGATATTGAATCCAATATTTGCCGTGTACCATCAGTAGAGCCGTCATTAACAATAACACAGATCCAATTATCGTACGTTTGCCTCAAAATTGAAGCAAGTGCATATTTTATGGTTTTCTCCCCATTATAAACAGGCATAACCAGACACACTTGCGCACATTCACTATTCTTCATTTGCAATTGATTTTAGAAAAGAATTCATCTTAAATCGCACAACATCGTTGCTATAATATTTTAGAAAAAGTTGGCGTGCGGAAGTGTTGTATAGATGTACATCGTTTGCCATATTGCAAATGGCCCTAATATAATCCTCTTCGGTACTACAAAGTATCATACATCTTTCATCTATCTCATATCCCTCAAAAGCTTCAGAAGAACCAAGAATTGTTTTGCCATACATAAGAGCTTCGCCTGTTTTTGTCTTCATACCACCACCAACATGAATAGGAGACACAACCATACGAGCCCGATAGTAATAATCAGACAAGTCATCAACAAATCCATGAATATGAATTTTGTCTGTCAGATTCTTAAAATCAACGGAATCCATTCCCTTGCCTACGACATGGAAATGCCCGTCAACTTTTGGCATCACATAATTGATAAACCATTGTACTCCCTGAATATTAGCAAAGAAAGATACACCAACAAAAAGATAATCAACCGGCTCGTTTTCCATCGAAGCCTTTGTCCTACTTGCTATCCTCATATCAAAAATGTCATGAAATGACGTAGGGAGTTCCAAATCAGATTTTCGAGTATAGATATCATGTAATAATAGAGAATCCCGCCGATTCAACGTAATGTAATAATCTGCATTCTTGCAACATTTTTTTTCCCAATATAGAACAGATAAATAAAAAGGAATGGCTCTTAGGCCTTTGGTCCTCATATATTCCTGAGCGTATTGAATCTCAATATTGTGGAAGAACACGATGATCTTTATTAGGGGATATTTTTTCTTTATATATTGACATACCCTTCCTAACAAAGATTGTTGCACAAACACAAAATCATATTTTTCCGAACAAAGCCTTTCCTCTATACATTTCAAATAATTATCATTAGCGGAAAAATAGAGTTTAGAAAAACGACCATTTACAAAGGGCAAATAAGTCACTGAAAAGAAGCTTTCTAATAGTTCTTGATTTCGTTTATTTACTTGATCAGCACCACTTTTAATTTTTTCTATTTTGGAACCGATATAAAGCACTTTATTTTTCATAATCAACACAGATATAATCGTATGAAGTGGAGAATATGATGTTAGTTATTGAATTGTCCATATAGCTTGAACAATAGCCCCCCTTAACCATAGTACGACTATACGTCCATCTTAAAGTCATAAAAAACATGAATATAATCATCATACTCATCATTCTTTTATAGCTTGGAACATATGACTTTTTCAAATACCATATCGTTATCAAGCCAAAAAGCCAATGCGAGAATATAGAAAAACGCAAAAAAGCCGTCAATTGATAGAAATTGACAATACAAACGATGAAATACAACATTATGATGTTCACAGCCTCCAGCAACTGGGTTTCATTTCTTTTGCTTTTAAACCATAAATAAAAAGCGGTCCCTACCATTGATATTTGAATAGCAATGTAATGCAGTGTACCAGATGAGCCATAATCTTTATCTGCAAAGCGCTCAAGTAATAAATCAAAATAGACTCCACTTGGCAAAAGGTTCATAAGTACATCAATTATATCTACTGTCAATGACAGCAAAAACACAACAATAGCAACAATAAGTGCCATCTTCGTATTAACCAACTTATAAAAAAACAATGGTAGCAACATGATAACTGATGAATGAATACCTATTGACGCAAGAACCAAAATCCATACTACAAACCTGTTCCTATTTGTCACATATAATGTAAACGCATAGAAAAATACAGCAAAAGCAGCTGAATTTTTCAGAAGCTCACTGATCTGTACAAATGCTAAAAAACAAAACGTCATAATCAGAACCAATTGGGCAAATTTTTTTTGTTCATAACATTCATAGTATTTCATCAGCCTACGCATACTTAAAAATGTCAACAAATACACTAAACTCGTCCAAAAAAAACTTATTGATTGAACATTATGAGTAAACGCAACAACAAAAACACTGACAGGTGAAAAGATGTAGTTCAATATCTCAATCAAATTCAAACTAGCTATCGCTGACAACGGACTCCATCCTTCAAAATATTCAAATGACCCATAATAACGAATGCAGTCTGTATCTTCTGTCGCCAAAGATTTTTGCGTAAAAGCCAAAATTCCCCAAAACATTGACATAACAACCAAACACAACGTTGTCTCTCTTTCAGAGATATTGCGAGTAAACAGAACAATCAACGAAACGACAAAAGCTATGAAAGGACAAAAAAGAAATAATACAGGAAAGATTAAATAATACCTCATAAAATCACCTGAAAATTTATTTCCCTTATAATATATTTCAAAGAAAGTCTCAAAGGAATAAGTATATCCATATTAAAATTCGAACAAAAAAAATAGAAAAATCAGCTACACAAGCTTAGATATCTATTTGACACATCCACCCAAGACTTCACTACATCTGATTGTAAATATTCAAATATATCTGATTGAGATTTTGAAGTTTCAACTCCATCCAATATTCTTTTTACTAAATGCAATTCATCACTATCAATATAATAACAAACTTTATCAAACTTTGAAGAAGTCCATGGTCCTTTAGTTGTAATAACAATAGCACCATTCAACACAGATGCCAAAAAACTACCTCTCCTTTCAGAAACTCCATCATGAAAGGGGAGATATGTGTATTTACAATCATTTAATAACTCTGCGACCTCCTCATTTGATTTATTCAGATGAAATTCGATACCAGTATTTTGGGCTTCTTGTCTTAAGAAACTTAAAAAATCTTCACTTCCTTCAACCACCATACCTATAATTTTAGCACTAACGCATTTATGTGAAAGCCGTACGTTTTTTACCAAATCTATAAAATGTTCGATATTTCTATTAGGAGAAATCAAACCAAAATAAGCAATGTCACAAGTACGTTCATTAGTAGTTTTAAATACATGAGCTTTAACTATATTGGAATAAATCGGAATAACAACAAATTGTTTCTTCCGAAAGGGTATAATGTTGGACGCATACTTTCTTTCAACTTGTGTAGTAAAAATCACCTTATTTGCAAACAATAAAAATAGAACTGCTGCCAAACGATAACGTAATCCCATACGCATAAATTCATGAAGAGTTACCATAAAGCGTTTATGCGAAAAAAACGCAATATATATACATAGTAAATGAGGCATTAAACTCCCATATGAAGCCTTTGTTGGATACTGTAAATTAATATATCTTACATTACTTTTCTTGATAGAGCAAAGAAGCTTACAAAGTCCAGAAAAACTCCAATCCTTCCAAACGATGCATTCCCAATGTCTTTCATCCGCATGTACCAATTGACTAGAATAATCTCCTATTCCACACGCATCAGGGGGATAAGCACCCACTACTAAAATAATTTTCTCAACCATTTTTAAGTTGTTTTTACTATTTATTTTCACTGTCATCTACCAATACAACTATCTTCACGTCTCTCTGCATATAGATCAAAGCTATTTTCTCTAACAAACATGTTCTATTAAAAGAAGAAATAATTACCGCTACTATCTATTCTATATCATTATTAAAAAACTTGAATTTCAAATATTAGAGATATTTTTAATTCTTATTTTTTAATCATATTAAAAAGTTTCACCAAATCACCAATAAGACTACGTGAGAATATCAGCATAAGAAGAGCATATGTAAACACACCCGTCAACGTTCCTACTACCAATTGTATAATAGGGGTGGAAAATAAATTAGAACAGAAACTTACGATAATCCCAGTGATAGCACAATACAGAATTTGTGGAACCAACATAACCATTTCATTTATAAAATTAACACCCACTACTTTCTTAACATATATACTGACTGCGAGTAAATCGACCAAACTATATAACGCTAAGCCAATAGCCATACCAATTAAACCCAACCAACAAGTCGTCATCAAAATAAAAAGCAAGATTGTTTTCTTAAATATCTCCGAATAAAGAGTATATTCCGAATGTCCCGTAACATTGATAACATTTGCATTAAGTCGCATAACAGGATCAAACATATAGCCGATGGCTAAAATCTGTATGAATGGAACACAAGGCAACCACTTATCTGTCAACACAAATGACACCAGTGGAGATGCAAGAACTGCCAGTATAGTCATAACAGGTGAAATAATTACAAATGAAATTCTTACATATTTCACGAAAAAAAAGCGCAAGCGTTGTCCATCATTTTGCACTTCACAAAAAACGGGATAGCAAGCTTGTGTTAAAACATTAGAAAAATTTAATGGAATGAAATATGCCAACGATTGTCCCCGATTAAATAAACCGAGATTAGTAGCGTTGAATAATCTACCTATCATAAATGTAGGCAAATTTGCTGCAATGATATTGATCATGTTTGCCACTAAAAGTTTAGAACCAAAACCAAAAATAGTATAAAATGATTGTCTTGAGAAACACAGGGACGGCTTCCACCGACTCAACAACCATAAACTTACTGTTCGTATCAATTCGACTATAATATGGTACCAAACTAATGACCACACTCCCAAACCTTTATATGCCATAAATATGGCTACAATACCTCCTAATACAATTGCAATAAAAGATATATACGCTATAATTCGGAAATTGTAGTTGATATAAAATCGGGATTTTTGAACAAGCGCAAAAGAGGAAATAATCAAAGAGATACCATAAATCCTCATTACATCTTTCAGTAACGGTTGTAGAAAAAAATCAGCAAGATATGGTGCTACAAAAAATAGTATCAGATAGCAAAAACATGCCACGCCGATATTTGTATAGAAAGCAGTAGAAAAGTCTTTTTCTGTGCGTTTCTGATTTTGTATAAGAGCATTTGAAAAACCTCCGTCAATGAACACTGTCGCCACCGAAATGAATATATGTAGTATTGCAATAACCCCATAATCTTCCGGTACCAAAAGCCGCGCAAGTATAAGGCTAATAATAAAACCTATTCCTTGTACCGATAGCTTTTCTGCAAAACTCCATACAACTGATTTTGCAGCTCTACTTTTAATATCCTTCTCCATACTATATATACTCAAAATAAGACATGTCAGCGTCCAATCTTAAGATATATGCTTCAAAAAGCACTTTCAGTGTTTTCTCGACAAAAAGCATTAAAATAGACTTAGATTTTTATTTTTTTAGATTTTAGTTCTATAAACATTAGCAAGAGATTCTTACCATTCTACCTCCTCAAACGGATACTGATTCTCCTCAAACCCCTTCAACTCCTCTGCAATCTCCGCCTGCTCCAGGCTCAACCCTGCCTTATCCCAAGTATTGATAATTTCATGAGCCTCCTTTGCTAAACTCTCATCATAGAACTCCCCATAACAATAAGTTAACAAACGCACCTTCAGCAATGATGCGGAAAGCTTCGGAAGCACCTCCCAGCTACGATCCAGGACATTCTGAATATATTCCTGCTTGCAGCCATTATCATAAATCGTTGCAGCGAAAGCCACTAACAAAGCAAGGCAAAGTTCAGCCTCCTCTTCGGCCGTAGCTCCATGAATGTTGTAAAGTTCGATAGCCCGTTCGTAAACATCACGGTTCAAACGTGTAAATTGGTCCGCATAAATGGGACTTCCATCAAGCCCGTAGGTTAGAAGATCATGGGCTAAGGAAAATAATGATGAAGAATTAGAATTCATATTATTAAATGTTTTATTTCAAAAAGAGAAGATACTTCGAAAGATTTAAGAGGACACAATATTTATGTATCAACTAACGATTATTATCAACAACAATGCCAATCAATGATTAATGTCAATCAACAGAGTGTCAATCAACAGTTAACGGCTCAACAAGCGAAGGCGGGATAAAGGTAGTAGCTACAGCCATGACACCTTCAATATTGACTACCACACGGCGATCATGGCGAATACGGACAAACTCACCGATTACGCCCTTGAAAACACCATCAGTGATACGAACCTTCTGACCTTTTACCAAATTCAGTTCGGCTGCTTCCATATAAAGAATTGGCTCATCGTGACTACCGGCTACCAGAATAAAACTGCGCATCTGCACATCAGGAATAACTACCGGACGGCAATGTTCACGATTCATAATGAAACGTATAGGCATCGTTCCCTCAAGTTCGTCCTTCAAAGCATCAATACGTTTGCGCGTAGAATGAACGAAGACAAGATTATGTATGGCGGGCACCAATCTACGGACACGCTTACCACCTTTCATCACCATTCCATAGCACATAGGAATAAAGCTCTCTATGTTCTCTTTATCAAGAATAGACTTAAGGGTCAGTTCACGACTATAAGAGACACGAACAGCAAACCAATGGAGATTTTGAGAGTTGAAAGTTGAAAGCTGAGAGTGAGTACTTTCAGTCATGATATTTTCGCAAAGCAACTTCGCGTAAGGACATTTTTTAGGGACACCGGAGTAGTGAAATACCTACCGGTCAAATTATGTAATGCGATTATTTTTAATAACTTATGCTGCATTCATTTCATTTCAGAACTTCCTACCATCGCGGAAAAAGAAGCTGTGAAACATCTATGTGGAGCTTTTGGAGCCAAAAGCTATAAACGGGTGATTAAGGAAGATTAGTTGTCTTTTAATCGTTCGTTTAATGGACACCAATATTTGTAAAGAAAATGTTTCTTATAAAAACATCAAGTTGAATAGATATTAATGATATTTTTTTAGAATATAAAATCCTATATATGAGATGCTTACATGAGGAAAAGAGGGCCTGAAAAAATATTTTTATCAAACATTTTGGTCATTCAAAAAATACCTTTTACCTTTGCGCCCATTAAACGAACGATTAAAAGACAACTAATCTTCCTTAATCACCCGT
>ENA-ORSB01000987-ORSB01000987.1-human-gut-metagenome-genome-assembly--contig:-NODE-987-length-29259-cov-30.446240_pt1 | contig 29259 bp, 20 predicted proteins | sample MGYA00242180_ERZ509144 | MGnify/ENA primary metagenome ERZ509144 (study PRJEB26280, sample SAMEA2338661) | human gut metagenome | biome: human gut; feature: human-associated habitat; material: faeces...
ATTTATTACAATAAGAACTATGGATTAATTATACAATTTAATGTTAAACTCACGTTCATCAGACTCTTCTACGACATCATTGCCGTTGAAGTTTGGAATGCCGTTGCTCGCGAATCCGGCTTCGGTTTCTACGTGAACGACCTGAACTTCAGGGCGTTCGTAATTGTTGGTTGATTTTTTCATGATTGTTGTTAATTATTTTTATTTATCAGTTTCCATTATTTCAGTAACCATCAAGTGGTCAGATTAGTTACATCCTGCAAAGTTAGTCATTATATAGTATAAATGAAAAATTTTATTCGAAGATGAAGTCGTCGAAAATCAGGTCGTGGTGATTGCTGTCCGGATGTCCGCTGTCCGGGTCTATCTGGATGCGGATTTTGGCATTGACCTTGGCCCCTAAGTCGTAGGTGAAACTTTGCTTGGTCTTGCGGTCGCTGTAGCTCTTCAGGGCGATCTGCTGCGGATTTTTCCATTCGTCGGTGTCGAACTCGCAGTAGGAAATCGTTGCGGATACCCAGAACTCGGAGAACCAGTAGCTGAAGCTTACCTTCGAGAGGTTCTCGATGAAGTATTCCATTTTCAGGTGGCCGAACTGTGACTGGCCGTAATAGTCCGGGTCTTCCTTGTAGATGCGCAGTTGGGCGCTCTGCTTCCCTATAATAGGATTCTGCCAGGAGAATGAACCGAACCAGGTGCTCCACTGGAGGTTTTCGCGTCCTGCGGTCAGGCCGTATTTGTCGTATGACGGCTTGTCTGTCGTCGGGAATCCGTTCTCAAAGCCTTCTTTCAGAGGCAGATCCACACGCACGAGCGGTCCGTATTCCTTTTCAATGCCGGTCTGGAAGTCTTCCTCGATGAAGCCGCCACGGTAGCGGACTTTGATGCTGTTCATCTCCCATCTTTCGCTCTGTGTCGTGCCCATGCAGTAGAAGCAGACTTCGTCGTATTCGCCTTCGACTGTGTAGGAGCCGCCAGCGTCAATGTTCTTTGTCTCTGACTTTTTCGCACGTCCATCCACCGAGTGGGCGATTTTTGTCAATGTCGCAGATCCTACTGTTACACTGAGCAGTTTCGCTCCGTTGTGGGCGCGGACGCGGATGTATCCTCCGTTCTTCGATGCTGAGGTGCTCTGATAGAAGCGGATGCCTGAATAGTCGTCGAGCACGCGTGGCCAATCCGTTCCCTTGCCTTGAGCGCAGACGTAGTCGATATTGCCGAAGTCATCGAGGTGGTTCTGAAGGGGATTGTAGAACTCGTGGTATTCTTCGTTGTGGATGAGGTCCGGATGCAGCGGGGTGGGTTTGGTCTCCACCTTTGTCGCTCCGGGGTTCAGAACTGTCACGTTTACGGTCTCTTCTGTCGAGCCTTCGCCGGGATTCTCACTTCCTCCCGGATTCTCGCCTTCGCCAGGTTTTCCGCCTTCTTCAGGTTTGCTTCCTTCTCCCGGTTTCTCTTCGCCGCCCGGATTTTCTTCTCCGGTTCCAGGTTTACCCGGCTGTTCGGTTCCGTTCCCTTCGTCAGGTTTTACTGTCGTCTCCGGCGAGCAGGCCCCGGCAATGGCAATGAACGCTGCCAGAAAAAGTGATGCTATATATCTTGTATTCATATTGTTGAGGTATAATTCCGCGAAAAAATCAGCTCACGCCAGTCGCGGCGTTCTGCAAAATGACGGACAATTTCACGAAGTTACGCATTATTATCGACAAATCGAAAAACGAACCAAATTGAAAATTCTGGGAATGAGGTATTGAAAATCTTGGGAATCTTGCATTGAAAATGTCCGGAATGTAAAATTCATTGAAAAAATTCGTATATTTGCCAAAATATATTTGTTAGAAATGCAGTTCGTAAATTCAGCAATTCCGGAGGGTCTCACCTTCGATGATGTTCTACTCGTTCCTGCACGCTCCGAAGTCCTTCCGAGAGCTGTAGATGTTTCCACCAAATTCACAAGAGATATTTCTCTCTGCACTCCTATTGTTTCTTCTGCAATGGACACTGTTACTGAGGCTGATCTTGCTATCGCGATGGCTCGTGCCGGCGGTATCGGTGTGATTCACAAGAATATGACCATTGACCAGCAGTGCGAGCAGGTCCGCAGGGTCAAGAGAGCGGAGAACGGTATGATTTACGATCCGGTCACCATCAGCCCTGAGGCTACTGTGGGCGATGCATTGACCCTTATGGCGAAGCATCATATCGGCGGTATTCCTGTAGTGGACTGCGCCGGCAGGCTCATCGGCATTGTCACGAACAGGGACCTGCGTTTCCAGGACAATAAGAAGATTTCGGTTTCGGACGTGATGACGAAGGATAATCTGATCACGGCGAAGAAGGGAATCAGTCTTCAGGATGCCACCGGCATTCTCCGCAGCAGCAAGGTGGAGAAGCTTCCGGTAGTGGACGAGGACAACAAACTTGTAGGTCTGATTACTTATAAGGACCTTATGAAGATCAAGGACAATCCTATCGCTTCCAAGGATTCGAAGGGACGTCTTCTCGTGGCTGCTGCAGTCGGCGTGAAGTCTGACACTCTCGACAGGATCGAGATGCTCGTGAGCGCAGGTGCTGACGCGGTCGTCATTGACACTGCTCATGGCCACTCCGTGGGTGTGCTCGAGGTGATTTCCAAGGCTTGCGAGGCATTCAAGAACAGAGATATACAGATAGTTGCGGGCAATGTTGCCACGGGCGAGGGTGCCAAGGCATTGGCAGATGCAGGTGTGAGTGCGGTGAAGGTCGGTATCGGACCTGGTTCCATCTGTACCACGCGTATTATCGCCGGTGTCGGAATGCCTCAGCTGACGGCTGTGATGCTTGCTTCCAAGGCATTGGAGGGAACGGGCGTGCCTGTGATTGCTGACGGCGGTATCCGTTATTCGGGTGATATCGTGAAGGCATTGGCGGCAGGTGCAAGCACCATTATGGCCGGCTCATTGTTTGCCGGAACTGAGGAGTCTCCAGGTGAGACCATCATCCTGAACGGAAGGAAGTTCAAGGCGTACAGGGGAATGGGTTCGCTCGAGGCTATGGAGCATGGTTCCAAGGACAGGTATTTCCAGGATATGGAAGAGGATGTGAAGAAGCTTGTTCCGGAGGGAATCGTGGCTCAGGTGCCGTTCAAGGGCACTGTGGCTGAGGTTGTTTACCAGCTTGTGGGTGGTCTGCGTGCAGGTATGGGCTATGTGGGAGCGAAGGATATCGCTTCTCTGCGCGGCGCCCAGTTCGTGCGTATCACCAATGCGGGCTACCTCGAGAGCCATCCGCATGATGTGACTATCACTAAGGAATCACCTAATTATTCGAGATAGATTTGAGTACTCGCAGAGTCCTGAATATTATAGGCGTATGCTTTTTCGTAATCGTCCTGCCGATGTTGAATTCGTGCAAGACGATTATGTCGTTTGTCCGTGACGGCAAGGTCGTGGCTGAGGTGGGGTCCGAAAAACTGTATGATACGGATTTGGCGACGTTCATTCCGGACGGCATTTCGGCTGAGGACAGCACTCGGCTTGCGCTCCAGTACATAAATTCCTGGGCTACCGATATGGTGTTCAATGATGTGGTGGACAGGGAGTTGTCCAAGTCGGAGAAGAATGTCACCAAGGAATTGGAGGACTATCGCCGTTCGCTGCTGAAGTATCGATATGAGCAGAAGTATATAAACCAGAGGCTCGATACGGCTGTGACTGACGGGCAGATAGAGAAGTACTATGAGGACCATATTGAGAATTTCCGTCTGGCTCTGCCGATTGCCAAGGCGAAGTTCCTCTGCATCTCTGCCGATTCGCCGAACTTGAACATCATCAAGAAGAAGCTGCTTTCGTCTGATGCGGATGATATAATGGAAGGTGACAGCCTGACGTATTCATCTGCATTGAGATATAACTTCTTCGGCGGAGGCTGGGTGAATATGGTGAGGCTGTCGCGGGAGTTCGGGACGGATTACGGGTCGTTGCTGGCGGTGATGAAGGACGGGATGGTGGAGATTCCGGACGGCAGCGGCAATCTGAACATTGCCTTTGTCAGCGAAATGATGAGGGCGGGGCAGACCGGACCGGTGGAATATTATAGGGAACAAATAAAAGATATTCTCCTGAGTACCAGAAAACAGGCTTTGATTTCAGGTTTGGAACGGGACTTGTTAGAGAATGCGCGCGCTCAAGGCGCTTTCGTTATAAAATGATGATTTATTGATTATGAAGAATATACTGAAACTTGCAGCAGCTGTGGTTGCGGTGTTGGCTTCGGCGCAGATGCCACTCAATGCCCAGAAATATGGTAATGGACTCATTGACAAGACAATAGCTGTCGTGGGCAATGAGATGATTTCATTGTCGGAACTGGAGCAGGAGATTCTGTATATGCGTATGCAGGGGATGTATTCCGACAGGAATATGCGTTGCGAGCAGCTGGAGCGTATGCTTGAGTCGAAGCTTTTCCTGATGCAGGCGCGTGTGGATTCTCTCACGGTGAACCAGGAGATGGTGTCAAGCACTCTGGCGCAGCGTATCGACCAGATGCGTACTCAGCTCGGGGGTGATGACAATGTGGAGAAGGCCTACGGCAAGCCGATGTATAAACTTCGTCAGGAATGGAAGCAGCAGCTTGAGGATATGTCGCTTACCCAGCAGATGCAGTCTCAGATCGCTTCGGCGGTGCCTGAGCTGACTCCGCACGATGTGAAGGAGTATGTTTCCAAGACTGATGCTGCGGACCTGCCTATGGTTCCGGTGAAGTATCAGCTGAGCCAGATCTGTATCTATCCGGACCGCGAGGCTGCGAATCTTGCTGTGAAGGAGAGGCTGCTGAGCATACGTGAGCGAATTATCAATGGCGAGAAATTCTCTACATTGGCCCGTATCTATTCTGAGGACCCGGGTAGCGCGAGGAAGGGCGGCGAACTGGGACTTGCGTCGAAGTCGATTTTCTGGCCGGCATTTTCTGATGCGGCGATGTCGCTCAAGCCTGGTGTGATTTCCCAGATTGTGGAGACGCCGGACGGTTTCCATATTATCGAGGTGCTCGAGAAGAAGGGGGATATGTTCAATGCCCGCCATATTCTCATGAAGCCGGTCTATACTGATACTGACAGGCAGAAGGCGTTCAAGACGCTCGACTCGCTCAAGACTGAAATCCAGAACAAGGCTGTCACTTTCGAGCTTGCGGCGAAGTTCTATTCTCAGGACAATCAGACTCGTACCAATGGTGGCCAGATGGCTGACCCGAATACCGGTTCCGCGTATTTTGAGATCGACCAGCTGAAGCCTCAGGACTATGCTGCCATCAAGAATCTGAAGGAAGGAGAGATTTCCGAGCCTGTGGAATCGCTTGACAATGAGGGCCGTAGCGGTAATACTGTGTATAAGATAATCCGCGTGGACAAGATCATTCCGTCACACACGGCTTCGTTCGAGAATGACTACAGCGAGCTGCTGGATGAGGCGAAGGTCAAGAAGCAGAATGAGGCTATCGACGAGTTTATCGACAGCAAGATAAAGACGACATATATCACTATCGACCCGCTGTTCAAGGACTGCAATTTCTCTCGCGAGGGCTGGAACAAGATAGTGGCTCAGTGCGCGTCCGAGGCGGCTGAAAAGTAAGATATTGAGTGTCAATGAATTTCCGTAAACTTTTCATATCTGTCGTTACGGTTCTCTCGACATTGACAAGTCTGTCTGCGCAGGAAAATGGCAGTCAGAAGGACTCGCTCGTTCGTCTTCTGAGCGCGCAGTCCATGGAGCTTATCGAGAAGGACGGCGTCGATTACCGAAAAGTGACGGGCCCGGCGAGGTTTCTGCACAATGATACTTATCTCATCTGTGATACGGCGCTCTGGAATATGAGTTCCAATGAAATCTACGCCATCAGCAATGTGAAGATTCTCCAGGACCAGACGGTGCTGACGGGAGACAGGCTGACTTATTACATTGACAGGGACCTGGCTGAGTTCAGGGGTACATTGGTGCAGCTCGAGGACAAGGACCGGAATGTGCTGCGTACCGAGCATCTGGACTACAACACGAAGGACAGTGTGGCGGTTTTCTTCAACGGCGGTTCGATGAAGGATGCCGAGGGGCAGATAATCGAAAGTCGCACAGGTACTTACGATTCCAAGATAAGGACGTTCACGTTCAATGACAGGGTGAATATGTTCACGGATTCGGTGTTCGTGAAGTCCACTACCATCGTCTATGATGCCAGGACCAATGTGGCGACGTTCGGGTTCGACACGGATACCTGGCAGGATGACAATATGCTTTCGGCCAATGGCGGCTGGTATGACCGCGGACGTGAGATTTTCCTGTTCCGGAACAATGTCCATGGCATGAGTGATACTCAGGAAGGCTGGGCGGACTCCTTATATTATTATAGGTCATCTAAGAATATCGAGCTGCTCGGCAATGCGCAGGTGACTGACACGACGCGTGATGTTTCGGCTCTGGCCGGGCGGATTTTCTATACGGATTCGTTGTCCGAGGTGAAGCTGACGAGAGACCCGGCGGTGATCGGCGTGATGAAAAATGCTGAGGACAAGCCTGATACGGTCTATTTCGGGGCTGATACCATTTTCGCCCGTACCTATATGATGTTTCAGGCCAATGAATCTGAGATAAAGAATTCCAAGTCCCGTCTTGAGGATCTGGCGGTGGATGCTGTCCAGGCTTATCGTCAGAAGGCGGCCAAGGAGGCGGCTGAAGCTGCGGCCAAGGCGATGGAAAATGACCCGAACCGTCCTAAGCCGAACAAGAAGCAGACTGGGGAGACCGGGGCTGAGGCTGCTGCAGGAGGGGCTGCGGAGACTTCGGGGGCGGCTGATGCTTCCGAGGCCGAGGCTTCTGAGAGTGATGCATCTGGGTCTTCGGATGTTTCGGAGGCGGATGAGACTTCTGAGAAGGAAGGTGATGTGCCGGATACTTCTGAGTCGGCTGAGGCTTCCGGAAAGGATGGTGATGAGGCGACTGATGCAGCGGAGGTGGCCGAGGGCACTCCGTCAGACTCATTGACAGTCAAGACATTGACCTCGGCTAAGGATTCGACCGCGATGGCGGCTGGTGCACAGGCCTCTGAGGCGGATTCTGTCTCTCATGCGCTCGCATCGCTCGGACCGGCGGCTGGTGCACTTCAGAAACCGGCCGGCCGGCTCGCTCATGCGTCCGATTCCCTTTCGCACATTGCTGACACGCTCTCGCATTCGGCAGATTCGCTCGCAAATGCAGCAGATTCATTGACAGTAGCTGCGGACTCGCTTTCCGCACCGAAGGACTCCACGAAACTGAATTTCATCACGGCCATCAAGAACGTGAAGATGTTTCGCAAAGATATACAGCTCGCTTGTGACTCATTGGTTTACAATGACTTGGATTCATTGGTCCGAATGTATGAGAAGCCGTTTGTCTGGAATGAGGGCAACAGGCAATACTCTGCCGACAGCATCTATGCAGTGATCAAGGACAGGGCCATGCAGAAGGCCAGCCTGATGTCCAACGCCTTCATCATCGTGAAAGAAGACTCGTTGTGCTTCGACCAGATCAGGGCCACGGAAATGCTCGCCTACTTCGACACTACCGGGGCATTGACACGATTCGATGCGCTCGGCGAGGCGAATGCCGTTTTCTATCTGCAGGAGGACAGCGTCTATGCGACCGTGAACAAGAGTGCGGCGAAAATGCTCTCTGCGCGGTTCCTGAACGGTGAACTGGACAAGGTCTATTACTTCGATGCTGCGAAAAACGATGGCTATCCGGTGGCTCAGATGACGCGTGATGAACGTGTGCTGAAGGGCTTTGACTGGCAGATAGATGCGTGCCCGCGAGGCAAACAGGACATTACCCTGCTCTCTCTGCGTGCATCGGAGCGCAGTTCATATTCGGCCCGTCCGCGTGCAACTTTCGAATATACAGACAGATACTATCCTGGTTACATCCCGGGCATAATGAAGCAGATCCGCGAGGGCAAGGTGGCCAAGGCCAATGCAGAGGCTCGCAGGAAGGCTGCCGCACAGGCTAAGGACGCTGTCGCAGATTCATTGACGGTAGCTGGCGACTCGCTGTCCGTGGCGCAGGATTCATTGTCACTCTCTCCTGCGGACTCGCTCGGAACGTCCCTCCAGTCTGTCGCGGATTCGACAAAGGCCGCAACTGATTCTCTGTCAATGTCTTCTGATTCGTCTTCTGTCAATGCTCCTGTGCTGGATCCGTCCGCGTTGAAGAAGGCGCAGCGTGATTCCATCCGTGCGGCGAAGATTGCTGCCCGTGAAGCCAAATGGGCAAGGCTCGACAGTCTGGATGCAGCCAAAGCCAAGGCAGCCGCGGATAAGAAAGCTGCCAAACTTCGTGTGAAGAAGCTGAAACAGCTCAAGGCCCTGAAAGCCAGGGAGGAGAAGGAGAATGCCCGTCTCGAGAAATACAAGGCCGCATACCTGAAACAAAAGGAGCACGACGACCTCAAAGCCGCCGCAAAGGCCGCCCGTGAGGCAGCGAAAGCAGTCCGAGAGGCTGAGAAAACAGCTCGGAAAGCCGATGGCGGCGCAGGTGCGCCAGAAAAATCAGAGCAGGCAGGTGTTACGGAGAAAAGCCTGGCTTCAGAGGAGATAGTTCCCGCTCAGAAAGGCTGAGGCGCTGACTGAAAAGCATCCCAGCGGCGGAATTATGGTACCAATGAGCATAATGCTAATGCTGTAATGGTAGTTGTAATGCATTGATGAGTAGGCGGTTATAAACATTTGAGCTAATGCGCAAAGATGCTCAATCCCCTAAAAAAATAGGGTGATGAGCATCTTTGCATTTCGCTTTTAGAATATGTAAGTAATTGTATGTTAATTTGTTACATCTGGATTTGCCAACTTGCAGGTATGCTCATTGGTTCAGAAATTACCTATGGTGGCACGCTGAGGTCGTGTTGCTGCGTCGACTTTCCGTATCCCTATTCCGCGAACAGCTTGACGATGTTCAGGACTATTTCGGAGGCCTTCTCGATGTTCTCGAGAGGTCCGATGCCAAATCGTTTGTTCTCAGCGCAGTAAGTCCGCCCTTGCCGCCACAGAGGTACGTCAGCCCGGTCTTTCCGCGATGATTCAAGTCACTCAGCAGCAGAGGCTCACCTATTACGAACAGCATTACTGATGCGGTGTCTCCTACATCGAGATGCGACCAGACGGACTCGGTCACTTCGAAACGGCAGCTTCCCAGATGCTTGAAACTCACCCGCCTGTTCGGTGCCCACTCCACGGACACGGTGTCTCCCTCAGCAAGTTCAGAGGCATTGACAACTCCTTTCGTTACGATGTTCGAATTCTGCTCCGACGAAATTTTCCGTTCCGCCAGATAATTGTCCCAACTCTTGAATCCTGCAAATCTGGACAGAATCTCCAGTGTCGAATAGCGGATTTGCTTCACCCCATCCAGGTAGCCCCAGGTCCTTTTCAATGTCGTGGGGCTGATGTATTCCCGAATCCGTTCCCATATCGCGCCGCTCAGAAAATCGAAGTCTGCCGGCGTGTGCATAACCCGTTCCACAGATTCTTCAATCTTCTTTTTCAGTTCAATGATTTCTGCAGATTCGTTGTTCATAGTGTCGTCTCCAAATTGATCCGATGTAAAATTATTCCCATTCTCCCATATTTCCAAATCAAGGACTAACAAGGACTAAAAAATGCTTTCATGAAAATGGACTAATTTGGAACTTTGCAACAGCATTGACGGGAAAGCAATTGACTCCGGACAATGCTGACTGAAATTCATTGACACATTGATTGAATTGTTGAAACTATTTCGTATATTTGATGTAGTCTGAAGGTATTTAATTGACTACAAATAGATTAAAAGAAACTCGCATGAGAATAGGCAACGGATAAGAAATTGGTAAAGTGCTTTGATACACTATATTTCTCATGCTGTCAAACAACTCTTATTTGTTTGCAAATATAATATTATTGCAGGTAAAAATCAAAAATAACGAGGTTTATTTTCATTTTTGCCTGCTGATATTTGTTCCGGATTGTCGGATGCGATATATTTGTAATTAGGATTCGTACCGTGTTCCAAGCGGTTCATAAGTAACGACTTGCGGAGCTTTGGCAACAAGGGGATGCGGCTCCGTTTTATAGAAATGACTTATGCAAACCGACTTATCCATTTACAACAGTCTTCGCCCTTCCTTTATAGAAGGCGTTCACGCCGTGAAGTTCAATGCTTTGTCGGCGGTCATATCGCGTTACCGGGATTATGCCCGCAGTTCCGAACAAATAAAAGCGTACTCGGGAGATTCTCTTCTGATGCGGGACATTGCCTCCTTGCTTGACGAAGCACCCCGTCCCATAACGGGGGAATACCAGGATTTCACCCCGTTCCTGCTTCTTCTGATGCTTTCGGAGGAGTTTCATGCCGTCCATTACGTCGAGCGTCTTGTAACGTGGTATTTCGGCTACTGTTGTGTCGATGAACTGCGGACGGTCTGCACCATTCTGTCCCAGTGTTCCTACCCGCATCACGACACGCTGCGGCTGCGGTTTAAGAATTACCTGCGTGAAGCCCGTAAGACATTGGGTATGCCCGTTGAATGTAACGCTGCTGTCATGCTGAAAATGCTCGACGCCTCTTATGAACATCTCACTCCCGCCGATGTCGGGGAGTTCGAGGAGCTGTTGCACCTGGGGGACGATTACGAGTTCATCTCCCGTGTCAAATCGAATTATCTTGCCTCGGATAACGTCACGGAACTCGCCGGGGTTTGCGGGTATTCCAGCACGATTACCTTCCGCCGGCGTTTCCAGCGGGTTTTCGGCTGCTCGGCCTCCTCGTGGTTACGTCAGCGCCGTATCGAACGTATCGGGGAGTTGCTGCGGACGACACACTACACGTTGCAGGAAATAGCCTACATGTGCGGTTTCTCCGCCCAATCCCACTTTACGGACTTTTGCAAGCGGAATATGGGGAGCAATCCCACTTCCATCCGCCAGGAAGGCCGGATCTGACATTAAAATCGGCCTCGTGATAAAAAAACGAAGAGAAAGATAAAAATCGTAATCCGCCGGTTTTTCGATTCGCTAACTTTATACGCGAAAGTAACAAGACGGATTATGATTGCATTTATAGAAAAATTAAACAGCGAAGTCCTGCGGAGTATCGAACGTATCGAATCGCGGGATACCGACGTGTTGAAAAAGTCGCTTGAAGCGTCACGTGTCCTGGGAGAAGCGTTCGACCGTTTGAAACAATATATCATCGGCTACCGTTTTCAAAACGATGACGAGGAAATAAAGTTCTTCAAAGAAATCAAACCCCGTCTTTTTTGCCGTCTGATCTATTACCGCAAGCTCTACAATATCGAGATGAACCGTCCGGTAGGAAGTATCGAGGCACAACGGGAGTACCTGGACGCCCATGTTCGGGCCATCAACGCGTACACGCAGAAACGCCTTGACTTTATCCGCTATTTCCGCAGCGGCGCCACACACCTGGACAGCCTCTATTTCCTGCGCGGGCAGACCGACACGGAGCAATACCTGGAAACCTTCTACTATGAACTCGACCCGCAGTTTTCGACAAACGCGGATTTCAAGGTGGCGAAAATCCTGGCCAACGATATGTTGTCGGTTTATCTTATGGGCGAATTGGAATCACTGGAGAGCACGAACCTCCGGAACATGGTTCTGCCATTGTCTGACGTGCGTCCGACATGGCAGGACTCGAAGACGGATCTGACGGAACTTATTTACCTGCTCGACAGTAAAGGCTGTTTCGGCAATGTGCCACTCACGCAACTTGCCAGCTACATTTCCAACGCTTTCAACGTACACCTCGACATGAACCTTTCGAGGACATTCTGCGATATGAAAATCCGAAACAACCCGACACCGTGGCTTGACAAGGCGAAAGAGGCCCTGCTTAAACGTATGCAGACGTGGAAGCGAAACAAGAAAAACGGCAATTCCGAGTAGAATATGAACCGGTAAAGCACTCTATTCCTTATAGAAACACTGATAATCAGCGTTGTATATAACAAAAGAACCGAGGTCGGTTTTCCCCCGTAACTCTCGAAAGGAACTTTCCCGAACGCCCGTATTTGCACCCGTATAAGGAGCCGATACGGGTGTTCCGTTGTAGCCCCGTCCGGATTAGAACACCGTTAAGCGTTGAATCACAGTATTCTATCGCATTTCTGCCCATAAAAATACCGAGTACGGGCCGCGGATTTCGGTAAAAAACACTGCCTTCTTCACCGCATGAACCGTTGAGAATCAGTTCACTGCAAATTATCAAAAAAAAGTCGTACCGACCTCGTTTTAAGCTGTCCATATAAGCCCGACCTTTGTAACAGACTAAAAAACAAAGGAGTATGAAAATCATAGTGATCGGTTCGCGAGCCTATAACGAGCTTGTCGGGCGTATAGAGAAAATAGAGGCTGCAATCGCCTCTCTCCCTGAAAAGGGGCGTGCATGGAATAAGGAGTATATAAACGACGAATGGATGGACGGCGAGCAGGTCTGCCGTTACCTGGGTATCAGCGGGCGTACCCTTCAACGCCTCCGCTCGGATCACGTGATCACCTATTCGGCCATCAACCGGAAGCTGTATTATTCCCTCACGGAAATCCGCCGTGTGCTGAAGGAGCGTTCCGTGCGGCGCAAGAACCAACCAAAGGAGTAGGCCATGTTTCTGGACAAGGAATATTTCGACGGATGGATGCAGCGGCTCTCGGAACGGCTGGAACGTATCGAGAAGCTGTGCGCGGGGGACGTGGAGCAACCGCTTTCCATCCTGCCTGACGGGGAGCGTCTTCTGGACAATTACGACCTGTGCCGTATGCTCAATATCAGCAAGCGCACACTCCAGCGTTACCGCACCTCGGGAGAGCTGCCTTACGAGATGATCTATCACAAGACCTTCTACCGGGAATCGGACGTCCTGCGGTTCATCGAGCGTAACTTCAGTAATTTCCGCAAGCTGAAAAAGGATCGTCCTGCCGGTTCCGGTTAGGCCCTGTCCCGAGAGTCCGGCGTCATGGAAAAACGCGGAGATACATGGAATAAGGCACGACAAGGCGGTACAACCGCTCGATATTTGCCGTAAAATCAGTATGTTTGCTGAATGAAGCCTATATAATAATGAAGCAATGAAAGAAACTGATAAAATATATCCTGCCGACAAAGGGGAGGAAGAGCTGCTGCATAATGTGCGCCATATCTTGCAGGAAGCGCGCGCGAAGGTGATACATCATGTCAATTCGACCCTCGTGAGGGCTTACTGGCAGGTAGGGAAATACATAGTGGAGTACGAGCAGCAGGGAACCGACCGTGCCGGATATGGCAAGGCTGTCATCAACACCCTTTCCAGGCGGCTCGTGGCGGAGTTCGGAAACGGGTTCACGGCCACCAACCTGCGGTACATGAGGCAGTTTTACCAGTGCTACCCGAAATATCACACGCTGTGTGATAAATTGAGCTGGTCGCATTGCCGCACGCTTCTCAAGGTGTCGGGCGATGCCGCCCGTGATTTTTACCTGCACGAGTGCGTCAAGGAAAACTGGAGTGTCCGGCAGCTCGACCGCCAAATCAACACGCTTTTCTATGACCGCCTGCTGGCCAGCCGAGACAAGAAAGCCGTGAAAGAGGAGATTTCCCGTACCGAACCCGGACGTGTCGAACCCAAAGAGATCATCCGCGACCCGTATATCCTGGAGTTTCTCGGTATCCCGCAGGGAGAGCATTTTCTGGAAACCGATCTGGAGCAACTGCTCATCAGCCGCTTGCAGCGCTTGATGCTCGAACTCGGGAAAGGCTTCGCCTTCGTCGCGCGACAGAAGCGTATCTCCTTCGATGACAAGCATTTCTACATCGACCTGGTCTTTTACAATTACCTGGCCCGTTGTTTCGTTTTAATAGACCTTAAATCCGGGGAGCTGACCCATCAGGATTTGGGGCAGATGCAGATGTATGTCAATTACTACACCCGTGAGTTGATGAATCCCGGGGATAACCCTCCGGTGGGTATCGTCCTCTGCGCGGAGAAAAACGACGCGGTCGTCCGTTATACGCTGCCCGAAGATGAAAAGCAGGTCTTCGCCGCCCAGTACATGACCTATCTTCCCACGCAGGAGGAGCTGCAAACACTCTTGCAGGAAGTGTGACGACAACGCTCACGGACATATGAAAAAAGCCGATGGAAATCTGTACTTCCGTCGGCTTTTCGTTTACATCTTGATCCCTTTCTTCGCAGGGCCGTTCTCCGGCGGGCTGCCCACGCCCGCGATCACGATGCGCCCCCCGGAGGCGTCGGCAATCTGCCGCAGCCGGGAAGGAATACGGGCCGCCGTGTTGTCTTCCTTCGGGAGCTCTTCCGCCGTGTCATGCCGTTCCCGGCACACGTCGTTATCCTCCTCCGCCTCCTTTCCCTCGCTCTCTTCTATCGGTTTGAGGCTTTGCTGTATCCTGCGGTCTATTTCCGTCAGGTCAGCTTTCAGGGCCGTCAGTTCGGGCTCCTTGCGCCAGGAACTTTCCACCACTTCCCGCAGGACGGGAATATCTTTCTCCAGTTCCTCATTCTTTTTCCGGAATTTCTCCAGTGTCGGCTCGATGGTCGCGAGCGCGTGGATGAAGTTCATCGCCGCCAGTCGCGGGTCGGAGGCGATATTCCCGTAGTTATACTGGTATAGATAATCCCCTTCACCCCGGACATAAAAACGGTTCTGCACCAGGTCGAGCCCGTCTTTCCCGGTCGTTTCGCTCTGGACGAGCAGCTCGAACCCGTAGAGGCTCCCGATAGGTTCGAGCCTGTCGAGCGTGCGTGCCGTTTCGGCGATACGGTTGAGCTGTTTCCCGATGAGCTTGGGGTCGGAGGTTTCCAGCCCGTTCAGTTTCACGGGATTGCGGTACGAGCCGTCCTCGTTGAACTCGACGCGGGCCTTGAAGTGTTCCAGATCCTTGCCGATACGCCGTATCAGGTCGTTGTTCTTCTCTATCTTCTCCGTGATCTGCTCCAGCTTGTAGCGGCTCGATGATTTGCCGCGCACGAATGCCTGGCGTTCGCTTTCGAGCGTGGCAATCTTCTTCTCCAGGCGGGCTTTGTCCAGCAGGTCTGTATTTCCCGAGAGGACGGCGACATACTCGGAAAAATTCATGCCGCTCTTTTCGTCGATGGCCCCCTCGTCGATGGTACGGCTTCCCATGTTGTTGGTCTTGAGCTGGCGGATGAACAGTTGCTTGTTGTGCAACAGCCCGAACTTGTAGGCGTCGAGCGACTTCTCGACGGCGTATAATATCACGTCCACCTTGTTGTCGGCATGGAGTTTGGCGATCTCGTTCCCGGTGCGTATTCCCCGCCCGTCGCGCTGCTCCAGGTCGCTGGGACGCCAGGGGCAGTCCAGGTGGTGTATCGCCACGCAGCGTTTCTGCGCGTTCACTCCCGTCCCGAGCATCTCGGTCGATCCGAAGAGTACGCGGATTTTTCCGGTGTTCATACCGGCGATCATCTCCTTGCGCGCTTTTTCCGAGGTCGCCTCCTGGATGAACCGCACCTCGCTTTGGGGTATGCCGTAATCCTCCGCGAGTTTACGCCGTATCTCGGAATAGACGTTCCACCCCGCTCCGGGTTTGTAGGTTCCCAGGTCGGAGAATACGAACTGCGTACCTTTGTACGCCTCGAAACGGCGGTAGTAACCGGCAATCATACGGGCGCAGTGGCTCGCCTTGTTGTCCACGTGGTCGCTGTATAGTTCGGGGTCTATCATACGCATATCGAGCGACATCTTGCGGGCGTAGTCTGTGGCAATGAGCATTTTCGCCTTTTCCTCCCGCTCCGAGAGCGGCAGGCGGCCCAGGAGCGTGGCATCGCCCGATTTGGCGAACTGCACCAGCCGTTCTATGAACTCCGTCTGCTGGGGTGTCGGCGGGATATTGTGCAATATCTCGTTCTTTTGCGGTCGGTCGATCCCTATATCCTCCGCCGAGCGGTAATCTGTAATCTCGGAGTAGAACATGGCCAGTTCGGGAACCTTGATGAAATATCGGAACCGTTCTTTCTGCACGACCTCGTTGGTCACGGAAAACTCGTAGTCGATGGTTTTCTTGGCAAATATGGCCGCCCAGGCATCGAAGGTGCGGATATTCTGACGCTCCAGCTCCTTCGGGCGCAGGTACTTGAAAAGCAGGTACAGTTCCGTGAGCGAGTTGGAGATGGTCGTTCCCGAGAGGAACGTCGCCCCCAGGTCGCGGCCCGTGCGCTGCTGTATGGTACGCAGCGCGAAAAGCATGTTGAGCGCCCGCTGCGACCCCTCGGGATTTCCGAGGCCCGCCACCCGGTCATGCCGGGTCGTGAAAGTCAGGTTCTTGAATTTATGGCTCTCGTCCACGTAGAGGTGGTCGATACCCATGAGGCGGAAGTCCACGGCGTCGTCCTTGCGTGTTTCCAGCGCGTGCGCCACCTTCTGCAACTTGGCTTCCAGGTTGGCCTTGCGTTTCTGACACCCTTTCATCATGGCGCGGGAAACGTCCCTGCCTTGTGCTTTGAGCACTTCGAGGTTCTCCTCCACACAGTCCAGCTCGGCCTGCAATATCTCCTGCTGTATCTCCGGAGACTGGGGTATCATGCCGAACTGTTCGTGCGAGAGGATCACGGCGTCCCAGTCGTTGTTGCGTATCTCCCGGAAGATGCGCTCACGCTTCCGGGGCGTGAAATCCTCCTTGCCCGGGTAGAGGACTTTGGCCATCGGGTAAGCGGTGCAGAACGTCCGGGCTATTTCATGGATGTTGGCTTTCAGCCCGATAATCATGGGTTTGTTGGCCAGCCCGAGGCGTTTCTTCTCGTAGGCCCCGCAGCACATGATGAGGGTCTTTCCGCCGCCCACCTCGTGGTCGATTATCCCGCCGCCGAGCAGTTTGTCCATCCATATCGCGTCCTTCTGGCTGTCATACAGATTGTCTATTCCCAGCCCCTTGAGGTCGAGGTCGGGGAATTCCTGGTGCGTCCCGTCGTACTTCGGGCGCACGTAACAGTTGAAAGTACGGTTATAGAGGTCTGTCAGGCGGTCTTTGAAGTCGGACGACTGCTCGCGCAGCCATTCGGGGAAAGCACCCCGGATCTCGTCTATCTTGCTGTTGGCGAGCTGTATGGCCTCCCCGTCACGCACTTTGACCTCCCGCCGTTCGCCGTCCACCCATTTGAGGACGGTCTTGGTGATGTCGGGCGAAGTGTTTTGCAGGGCGTGTTTCAAAAGGTGCAGGCCGTTGTACTTACGGGTCTGCGCGCTGACGGCATACTGCTCCGTGATCTTCACGTTCGTCGCTTCCGCCTTCACGCCGTACTCGTCCAGGTTGGAGGCGAAGGTGATCTTCACCTCCGTATCGAAGAGCGAGGAGGCGAAACGCTCGTAAACACCTTTTGGAATCCACCGTTCGCCCAGGTTGAAGTCCAGGTCGTCGAAAGCGATGGGTTTGGGCGTCGCCTCGCGCAGAGCCTCCAGCGATTCCCGGGCCGGGGCGTGGTCGGGATTCTCCCGCAGGAACGCCTCGATCCGTTCGGCTTTCCCGATGACATTGCCGGCGATGAACTTGTCGGCAACCTCGTAGCCGTCCGTTTCCGGGTTGTAATAGATACGTCCTTTCAGTTCCCCGAGTATTCCCTCCACGGTAGTTCCCGTGAGCGAGGCCATGTAGTGCGGTTCCACCCGGCCGTACTTGTTCAGGCTGGCCACAAGGGCCTCCGAAGCGTCGTCGGCGTGCGTGATCTCATCGGGATTGAAGGCCACGGGACGCTCGAAGATGTCGGCTTTGCGTGCCTTGCCGTCGATGTAACGCTCCAGCGATAGAATCTCCGTCCCCCGCGCGTCCATCTTGATCAGGTCGAGGTTGCGTTTGTCATTGAGCCGTCCGAAGCGTTCGGTGAAATTGTCGTAAAGCCGGTTGAGCATCTCCCGCAGGGCGGGGTTCGCCGTCAGCGTTTCCGCCTCGTTGTTATAAAGGTGGTAATAGGCATCGCGTATCTCGATATACATGGAGGCTTTCGTCCGTTGTGCAGGCGTGAGTTCCAGCGGGTGGAACATGGGTTGCAGGGATTCAATCCCCCGCAGGTAGCCGACCCGGTTTTGTCCGTCCGTGACGAGTGTCCCTTCGCGGAAATAGGGGGCGACCTCACCCTCGAACGGGCGGGGTTTCATATCCGCCTCCCGTATCTGCGGCATTTCTTTACCGGGTTCTTCCTCCTCCGGATTGTCCGGCGTGTCGAACAGGCTGCCCGTTCTCGGCGTACCGGCGGCTTGTTTCCGTCTGTCTTTCGGGGCTTCCGTCGGGGGGCGTACCGCCTGCCGTTCCCGCTGTTCCGGGGTTTCCTGCTGCCGGGCGTTTTGCCGGCGCAATTCCGCCCTCCGTTCCGGGGTAAGCGACATCATCATCTCGTAAAAGCCGTTGATCGGCGGGTTGTCCTCCCAGTTCAGGGAGGCATACAAGTCTTCGGGATCACGCTCCGGTGGCGTCGTTTTCGGCATTTCGCTCTTCTGTTCCTCCGGAGAGGAGGCCGGGGCGAATAACGAGGGTTGCCGGGGCGTCTTCCGCTTTGCTCCCCGGCGGCTGTTCCTTTTCTTGGATATACCGAGTTCTGCCTGCCGCCGCTCCTCGGCGCTGAAGCCGAACAGGTCGTAGAGCGTCAGCAACGGTTCCTGCTGCACGTTTACCGGTTCGGCAGCTTGGGTGGCAGGTACGGGAGCCGCCGTTTCCACCGTGTCGAAAAGCGACCCGGCGAAGCCCTCCCGCGGTTTCGGTTCCGTTGTTCCGCCCACGTGCTGCACGGGAGTATCCGCCATGCCGAAATCTTCGGGTTTCGGCGGGTGCTGCTCCCACAAGCGATTCTCCCGCTCTTTCGACCAGGCCCCGAAGTCGGCCAGATCCTCTCCGGTCGGTTCTCCGGCGGGAGTGGCGGCAGAATCCGGTAACGCTTGTCCGGGTTTGTTTTCGATTCGGGTAATCTCCCCGGTTTCGGTATCGACATGGTAGCCCTGCGCCGCCATTTCGGCGACGACGCGGCGTTTTTCCTCCTCTTCCCGCTGCTGCTGAAGGTTACGGGCGTCGGCTATAATCTCCTTGACGATTTCTCCGGCAAGGCGGGGCTCGTGTCTTTCGGCACGCTGGCGTTCCGCCTGACGGGGACGGGACAATTCCCGCTCCGGTGTACCGGGTGTCTGTTCCGGAGCATGTTCCAGGCAATAACTCTCGTTGAAATGCCGGTTGAAATCCTCCGAGAGCATACGCCGCATCTCCCGGTCGATGCCGTCCACGCCCTCCGCGTGGGTGAACTCCATCGCCGGTTTGCCGTAGGGGTCTTTGCCTACTTTGGCCTCGGTATGGATCACCCTGTCGAACGACTGGAAAAGGTTGTTTATCCGGATGCCGTTCGACAGCTTGCGGGATTCGATGAAATCCCGCTGCCGTTCGGACAGTTCCCCCGTGGCGGCTTTCTTTTGCAGGATAACCAGGTCGCTGCCGACCTCCGTCCCCGCGTGTTCTGTAAAGAGGTTGTTCGGCAGCCGGATGGCCGATACGGGCTCGCAGCGGTTCATCAGCCACTCGCGCACGGGGCGTCCCTGCTCGGCGTTCAATACTCCCTGCGAGGTGATGAATGCCACCAGGCCGCCCTCGCGTACCATATCGACGGACTTCATGAAAAAATAGTTGTGCAGCGCCCGTGTGCCTTGCCGCCGCACGGGGTCGGTATGGGTGGAGAAGAACGGGTCGAAGAGCGCCACGTCCCCGAAAGGGATGTTGCTCACGGCCACGTCGTAGTAACCGGCGTATTTGGGTTCGATACGTTCGAATCCCTGTACCCGCACCCGTTTTTCGGGGTGCAGGTGCTTCAGGATCAACCCCGTGGCGGGGTCTTTCTCGAAGCAGGTGATCTCCGCGTAGGGGTCGTGGAAATCCACGGCATTGACGAAAACCCCCGTTCCCGCGCTGGGGTCAAGAATACGTTGGGGGGCGATCCGCGTATCCCATATCGCCTCCACGATGGCGTCTGCCACTTTCGGGGGCGTGTAAAAAGCCGTCAGGACGGAGTTCTTGATCCCGTCCATGTAGCGCTTGTATTCCCGTTCGTCGGGGGTGTTCGCCCTGATGACCTCTTGCAACTCGGCCACGAGCGTTGCCATGCCGTCCTTGTCCGGTTTCCCGGTGGGGTTTTCCAGCACTTCCTTGATGGCGCCGAAGCCGCTGTATGCGCCGAGTGTCCTTTCTTCTTCGGGAGTCGGCGCCCGCCGTTCCCTGTCGAGCGTGAAGGCCGTCTTCAGCGCGTCGATATTCTGGCGGAGGTGGGTTTTCTTATTGAATGCCATCTTCGAGAAGTATTTGGACGGTTCCCGTCAGTTCGGTATAGAACAGTTCATAGTCGGGCGTGTCGGCGAAGTCGTCCGTGAGGTCGTACTTCTCCAGCACCCCGCGGCAGAGGGGCAGCAGGCGTAGAGCCGCCTGCCGGGCGGTATCCTCGGGAATCTCCGCCTCGAATTCCCTCCAGAGGATGTTTACCAGCGTGTTGTAGGGTGAAAAGTGCAGTCCGCGGCAGAGTTCCTCGCGGGCAATTTCTTCGGCCTCGATGTGGTTGCAGCCCGAACGGATCGCCTCGCTGTACGCTTGGGCGGCGCTGTCGGCCCGCTCGGCGATGAACTCACTTTCGGCGATGAGTTCCGGGTGGCTGTCCTTGAGGTAGGATAGTAACGAAAGTCCGTAATAGGACAATTCCCCCGTGGGGGTATGGTGTTGCTTGTCTGGCATGATAAGAATTTTTAGTGGTCGTTGATAATCGGGGAAGAGAAAGGCGCCCCGGGTTCCCACCCGAAGCGCCGACCACTGAAAAAATCCTTATCAAACAAGCGTATCTCGTTATGACAGGTCTTTTCCAGTGGCAAAGGTAACGATTATTTCCGTTTGTTCCTCTTTCCCTGCCTTGGAGTATCGCGCGGTTCGAAAACGAACGAGGTCTTGAACTGGTCATCGAGCGTGAGGGCCGCGTCGAACGTCCCGCCGCCGTTTTTGACGAATCCCCGGATCGTGCCGGTTTTGCCTTTGGTCAGCAGTTCCGCAAGCTGCTTGTCGGTCAGCTCCTTGCGGGCCACGGTTCTCCATACGGTCAGGCCGCAATCGGGATTCTGACACTTGGCGAGTTTGGGATAGAACACCACGGGCCTGCCGCAACGCGGGCAGGCTGTGTCACTCTCCGCGCCGTCGATTCTTGCTTCCAGCAGTTCTTTGGCGATTTGCGAGGCGAAGACCTCGATACCGCGATGGAACGTCGGGGCGTCCATCTCCCCGGTGGCGATCTTCGAGAGGGCCAGTTCCCAGCCGCCCGTCATGGCGACATCGGCGATCTTCTTGTCCCTGACCACGGCATACACGGCCAGTCCCTTGTCCGTGGGTACAAGCGACTTTTTCTCTCGCCTGACATACTCGCGGGCAAAGAGCGTTTCGATGATGGCGGCACGGGTGGCGGGCGTGCCGATGCCGGCATCCTTCATCGCCTCGCGTTCGGCCTCGTCGGACAGTTCGCGTCCGGCGGTTTCCATCGCCGCCAGCAGGCTCGATTCCGTGTGAAGGGGGCGCGGCCGGGTCTGTTTCTGTTCCGTGACGCATCCCTTGACGGGCAGCTCGTCGCCTTGCACGATGTCGGGAAGGAGGGTCATGTCCTCCTCTTTCTCCTCGACAGGTTCATTCAGGACGGCCCGCCAGCCCGTCTCGACCATGATACTGCCGCGGGCCGTGAAATCATGTCCCGCGCTTTGCAGGGTAAGGGAAGTGTTTTCTTTCACGCAGGCCCCGGAAAAGGTTTCGAGCATCCGCCCCGCGACCATCTCATAGACGATGCGGTGGTCGGCATCCAGTTCGGAAGGGAGGTTCTCGGTGGGAAGCAGCGCGTGGTGGTCGGCGATCTTTTCGTTGTCCACGCTTCGGCGGGAGAGAGATGCGGTATCCATCCTGCCCGCGTATTCCGCGAAACGGGGATAGCGTGTCATGTTCCCGATGAGTGCCGGAATCTCCTCGGCCACATCTTCCGATATATAGCGTGAGCCGGTACGGGGATAAGTGATGAACTTCTTCTCGTAAAGCGACTGGGCGATGTCGAGCGTTTTTTCTGCCGAAAAACCATACCGACTGTTGGCCTCTTTCTGGAGTGTCGTCAGGTCGTACAAGAGAGGCGGCTGTTCCCTGGCCTCCTTGCGCTCCACGTTCACGACGCGTACCGTTCGGGCGCCGATAACCTCGGCGCGGGCTGCTTCCGCCTTCTCCCTGCCGTCGAATTTCTCCGTGGAGAGGACGGTGAACTCCGTGCCCTCCTTTGCCGTGGAGAGCTTCAGCCGGAAATAGGCGGCGGGCTTGAACGCCTTGTTCTCCAGGTAACGGGAGCAGATGATCGCCAGCGTGGGGGTCTGCACCCGTCCGAGCGACCAGACACCCCGCCCGGCAGCCACGGCAAGCGCTTGCGAGGCGTTGATACCGACGATCCAGTCGGCTTCGCTGCGGGCTTTGGCCGAGAGGTAGAGGTTGTCGTATTCGTTGCCGGGGCGGAGGTGTTGTAACCCCTCGCGAATGGCCCGGTCGGTCAGGCTGCTGATCCATAACCGCACGAAAGGGGTGCGGCATTCCAGGTAAGAGTAGATGTAGCGGAAGATCAGCTCCCCTTCACGCCCCGCGTCGGTCGCGACGATGATGCGCTCGGCCATGCCGAACAATTCCCGGAGAATACCGAGCTGCTTCACGACACCCGGGTCGGCCTTATACTCTTTACCCTCCCGAACCTGCCGGGGCAGGAGGATGAACGATGATGGCAGGATAGGCAGGTTTTCCCGGCGGAAACCCGCGATGCCGTACTGTTGGGGCATTGCCAGCCCGACCAGGTGGCCGAAGGCCCAGGTTACGGCGTAGCCGTTTCCCTCGATAAAACCGTCTTTACGGTTCGTGGCTCCCACGATGGCGGCGATCTCACGCGCCACCGAGGGCTTTTCTGCGATAATTACTTGCATGATGATTCGGATTTTTCAGTGGTTGTTTTCTTGTTGTTCTTCTTCTTTCTCTTTTTCCGGACGGGCGATCAGCCGGCGGTCGTAATAGACATGGTTGCCGTTCCCGTCGTAATACAGCCGTCCGTCGTCCGCCTTCTCCGGGGGGCTGCGTTTACCCGGCCGGAGGTACAAGGCAGCCAGCGCCGCGATCAGGAGCGGCATGGCTCCGGCCTGCATGTAGAACCATTTCATACGTTATACCTTGGCACCTTTGGAGTTGCTCTTTTTGCTGCTGCGGTAATTTTTCTTCTGCGCCGGGGTGGCCTCCTGCTGTCCCTGCTTGAGCGGCTCTTTCACACCTTTGACCGCTTCGACGGTCTTGCCCTCGGAATTGACGGCGACCTGGGTACGGCTTTCAACGGCGGGTTTGACCTCCGCTCCCTGCCGTTTCGCACGGTCGGGATTCCAGCGGAAGAAGTCCATCTTGTTACGCTCGAAGTTGGGCTTGACCCAGGCGTTGAACGGCTCACCCTGCCCGTCCTTGACCATGCCCTTGATGTAGAAAGCCTTGACATCCGCCCGCTTGGAGGGATCATTCACCGCTTCCGTCCACTGGTCATAAGCCTCTTTGGGCACGGAGGCTTTGAGGATTGTCCGGTGAATCGTGAGCGTGGGCTGTCGTTCGGAGGCCGTAGTTTCCTGCCGTCCGTTTTTCTCGGCGGCCTTCTGGCGGTAAATCTCCTTGTTCTCCTGGGCGTAGCGGTTGCGATCCAAACCGTCGTAGGTAAAGGAATAGTTACGTTCGGCCGCGTCGATTTGGATATAGGCATCCCGCTTATAACCCGCGCGGGTGGTATATCCTTCGAGCAACACCTTGCCGCCGCCGTAGAAATCCATCTGCTTGCCTTCCGAGAGGTCGGCCTCCTTGATGCGGGCACGTTTTTCGAGTAACGAAACGGGCATGGGTTCCAGCGTGTTCGTCCATTTGTCTATCGACACGTAGCAGGGCGTGAGCTTGCCCGGCTCCAGCTCCAGGTCGATCACTTTCCCGGCATGACGGGTGTTCATCAGGTTCGTTTTCGCCTCCTCATCGAGCAGCACCCCGTGGAAGGGGGCGTCGAGGTCGGGTCGTTCCTGCCAGTAATGCGGCACGACGCGCAGCGAGCCGTCCGCCTGCTCTTCGAGCGACACGCGCCCTTTGGTGGAAACACGCATCCCGTTCTCCAGTTCGGGGTTCATCTCCACCAGCCCGTTGGATTTATGTCCGTAAGACATGGCTTTCAGGTGCGGCTCGATGTCCTCCATGCGGATACCTTTCTTCTCCATATCCGCCAGGTCTATCTTCGTGACGTCCAGCGGCTCGAACTGCCGCTGCTCCTGCGTCTGAAGCCGTTCGGAGGGGTCGATACGGTAATTTTCCAGAATCTCCGGGTCGAAGTCGATGCGGATAAGTTTGTTCAGGGCATTCTCCGTCATGACGAAGATACCCGTGTGGACGGGGTTCTGGGCCTGTTCCATGAACTTTTTGAAGAAGGCTTCGAGGGCTGAATCCTGCGTGTTCACGTTCAGCAGGCTCGCCACATTCTGATCCGTGGGGTCGGCGGTCTGGATATTGCCGTCCCGATCCACGCCGGTAACGGCTTGCAGTCGTCCGTCGTCGGCATTCTGAACGAGCATGACTTGTTTAGCGTCGTTCTTTACGTTTTCGTCCATAATTACGAGTGTTTTTAGTTAGCACCAATAGCGATGCGGGAACGAAAGTAAGGGGAACCGGCTGAACGTAAAAGAGTTGGAAAGGCTATGGAAGCATCGGGCACAGAAGTGGCCGCTTGTGGCGCAGGGCAGAGGAAATCGGAGAAACGGAGTGCCGGGAAGGACGGATTTGGCAGAGGGTATTTTCGTGGCTCCTCACCTTATTGTCAGGTAGTCGGGATCTATTGTTAAATGTCAATAAAGCGCATGGATAACCCGTGTTTTTTTATAAATTTGCGAAAACGGGTTTCAATATCCGACAAAACGTGAGGCATGGAAATATATACCCCAAAAACCAAGATCAAACTTTCTCCGGTGATAAGAAACGGGAGAGAATTTGTCGAAGTGACTTTCGGTAATGACAATGACATCCGCTTGTCGCTGTCGAAGGAAGAAAACGTACTGCTTGTCGGCGGCAGGGCTTATCTGCCGGCAGAAGATTTCGTGCTTGCCGAGTTCTTCGACCGCTATGTGAAAATGGCGTTTATAGACTATTCTGCCATCAAGGAAACCGCCCCCCGTAAAGAGGAAGACAAACGGCCGCCACTGCCGGAAGGCTATCTGGAAAAACTTCAGCAAGTGCGTTACAGTGACCATACCGTAAGGGTATATACCTCCTATTTCCGCGATTTCCAACAGCATTTCGAGGGGCGTAAGATTGAAACGGTTACCCCCGGCGAGATAAACGACTACCTGCTGTATCTCATCCACGAGAAAAACATATCCTCCTGCCAGCAAAACCAGCGTATCAACGCCATCAAGTTCTATTACGAGAAAGTTCTCGGTCAGGAACGGCGGTGTTACAAGGTGAACCGTGCCAAACGGGAGAAGACGCTGCCCGACGTGTTGAGCAAGGAGGAAATAAAGAAGATACTCGACGCGACGGTGACAGACCTGCGCTTCTTCTGCATGTTCTCCATACTCTATTCCGCAGGATTGCGCATCAGCGAACTGCTGGAACTGAAACCCGGCGACATCAACGAATCCCGCTCCCTGATACGGGTGCGGCAGGGTAAAGGAAAAAAAGACCGCTACACCCTGCTATCAAAACCGTTGATGAAAAAGCTGACGGAATATAACAGACTATACAAACCGAAAGTGTGGCTTTTTGAACACAGACCGGGCGAACCTTTCACCGAGAGTATCGTGTCGAAACGGCTGAAGGCAGCGGCCCGGGAAGCGGGAATCACGAAACGGATTTATCCGCACCTGCTGCGCCATTCGTTCGCCACCCACTTGCTGGAGCAAGGAACCGACATCAAGATTGTGAAAGAGCTTATGGGACATAACAACATCAAGACAACGGAAAGGTATGTCCACATAGCCGACACTTTCAAAAGCAATATCAAAAGCCCGTTGGACGATCTGTTGATGGAGGAAGACGAGGTCTGATACTTAAAGAAAATAACAGCCAAATCGGCTGATAGTATAACGTTATCCGCAATAGTAAAACAATTAAAAATTAAAAGATTATGGCAACAACAGAAGAAAGAGACATCTTTAATAATGAGTATGTTCAAATTTACACAAATGGTTCTGGTAACATTGTTCTGCTCTTCCAAAATGAGGTTGAAAAAACATTGGCAATAGGAGAGCAAATGAATGAGATAAACGAAGAGGCGTACATGAATGGTTACAACTGGGATGCCTTCTTCAACTACTATCTGGAAGAAAATGCACCAGACATTTTGGAAAGTATGGAAAGCGACCCTGAAGCTGGTTCTTACGCAGCTTATTTTGAGGACACCGCAGAAAACGAGCAAAAAGCAAAACGCTTTGCCGACATTATCATCTCTTTAATAGAAAACGAAGAAGAAATATATAAAATTCTTCGAGAGAAAGGAGATGAAATCGAATGGGATTAACCATTTGTATAAATAGAAATAATTATGCGGATAACACGCAGATAAGCAACCGTAACAGGTTGCTATCTGCATCCCATTAGTCGCTTGAAAAATAAAAAAAGAAAATGAGTAAGATAATGATATGGGTCGGTCAATTCGATTCCGAAGCTGACTTTGAGAAATATATGGATCAATCGGCTTTCCGTCAATGGTGGAAAGATTACGATGAAGACAATAAGGAACTTCGTTGCCAGTTCTGTAAGGAGCTTGGTGTAATGAGCTATGATGAGGATTTTCTTATTATGAAATTCACATCTGACGGCTTGGCAGGATTACTCAACCTTATTCCTGCTGATACCCAAAAGATAAGTCTGTCGATGACTGATAAAAATATTACAATGGCAAATGCTGTTATCTGCTATAATTGTCGTGAGGGTATATCTCCTAAAAAGGCAGAGAATACCACAACCATGACTTATCTTGGTACGTTTGAGTTTGAACTGTCGCCTGAAGGAATGCAAGGGTCTAATGCTGGATTAGAATATATGATTTGGATTGGCACAACCGCTAAAAGTCGGGAAGAATTTATGGAGTATTTCAATCAAGATGAGTACATGAAAGAAATACGAGATTACGAAGAAGGTCGTACAAAGAAACGTCCCAATCCGGAACATCGCTGTCAGTTCTGTAAAGACGTTAATATAAAGTATTACTATCCAGAATTTCTAACTGTGGAAATTAAGGATGAACCCGAAAATCCTTTTAATCTTGTTAGAATGATGATTGATAACAAACTTGTCCTTGACTGGTATATTGAATCCGATATTGATGAATACCACATAAAGCCATCAAATTGTATTGTGTGCTATATACCCAATGGTTTCAAGGACAACAAAAGGAATCAGAAAATCTTTATTAAGAAGAAAAATTATGATTCATATGAAACACCTAAAAAATTTGTGGATGAATTAGACAGTTACAACGGTATTCAATATTTGGAAACTTATATTGCAGAATAAAGCGACTAACAAACGGATAAATTTCCCTTAAAGGTCGATTATCCACTGGACATTATCCGCAAATATAAAATAATAGAAAAAGAAAAGTAATATGGAAGCAACAGAAGGAAGAGAGATTTTGAAATATGAGTATGTTCAAATTTACACAAATGGTTATGGTAACATAGTCTTGCTTTTTGAAGACGAAAAAGAGAAGCCTTTGGCAGTAGGTCAAAAAATGTATGAGATAAACAGAGAAGCATACATGAATGGCTATAATTGGGACGCTTTCTTGAATTACTATCTTGCTGAAAATGCGCCTGATATTTTGCAAAGTATTGATAGTGATCCCGAAGCTGGTACATATGCCGCTTACTTTGCAGAAAATGAAGAGAATGAGGAAAAAGCAAAACGCTTTGCGAATATTATTATCTCCTTAATTGAAAATGAAGAGGAAATATATAAAATCCTCCAAGAAAAAGGAGATAAAATAGAATGGGACTAACTATTTGTATAAATAGGAATTATGCGGATAACAAGTGAATGAGCTGCCCTAACGGTCAGCTATTCACAACCCATTATCAATAATTGAACAGAAACGCAATGACAAAGGAAGAAGCATATACTTTATTAAGTTTCCATTCTTGTAGAAACAATGATATAGAAAATGAGAAATGGGAAAATGGATTTCTTGGTTCACTTCGTCCATTTCAAGGGAAACTATATGAGTGTAATTTTATCGAGATAATGGAATGTCTTAAAGTTCTTGCGGATGATTTTATGAAGCCGACAATCAAACAAACCCTATTAAGTGATGTGTATAGCATTATACATTTGGGTAAGAGGTGGATTGACGGGGCTGATTTTGTTACACAAGAGCAGCAAAAGCAAATCATAAAATGGGTTGATATGATACAAGATTGTTTCTACTACCTATTAGAAAGAGATGTTGATACTGCGTTTCTTGAATATGAAGAATATAGAATTAGTACACGATATGAGAAATGAAATTTTACAGTTGAAAGATTTGGGTCGTATGCCTAATGAAAGCATCAATGATACAGAGAGTATTGATGAATTAGTAAATACTTATGATGCCTTATTAGAACAAATACAACTTCCCATATCATTTGATGAAGCTATGGTGTTGGTACAAATCTTTCCTGAAAATGCTTTTTATGATTTGCAGTGGAGTTTATTAAAACTTGTAGAGTCTGTTTGCGTTGATGATGAGAATAAGTATATTCAGTTAATAAACTCTTGCCCAAGCCAAGAATGGCGGGACACTCTAAATGCTCGCTATGCAAATTATAAAAGGCACAAGGGGTAAAGTAAGTTCATAACAAGCCGGGATAACGGACTAACGCCGTTCCCCGCCAAGCCATTACTAACAATAACTAACAATACGAATAACTCTTTATGATAAAATTCATTTTAGATGCGATGTATTATCAGATATTCATATTTAATAGGGATAAATTTATATTGGAAAATCCACATGAGCGGACGATACAGATAATATGTGGAATATTATTTCTTCCTGTTATAGTATTGGCATATCTACTGATAGAGGAGAATTTCAATTATAAAACCCCTTTTGTGTTTTTCATCATAATCTATGTTTTATTATACAAGACATTCTGTTCGTATTATATCAAAAGGAAAAAAGGTATGGAAATTATAA
>ENA-ORSB01000991-ORSB01000991.1-human-gut-metagenome-genome-assembly--contig:-NODE-991-length-29142-cov-3.409977_pt1 | contig 29142 bp, 19 predicted proteins | sample MGYA00242180_ERZ509144 | MGnify/ENA primary metagenome ERZ509144 (study PRJEB26280, sample SAMEA2338661) | human gut metagenome | biome: human gut; feature: human-associated habitat; material: faeces...
AAACCCGGGACGGATGCCTTTCCCCTCTATCGGCAGCCGCCGCGCGACCACACGCTGACGCAATCCTTCCAAATAATTCATCTGGAAAGATTTTGTGGCATTATAGGCCGGTGCCGCCCCACTGCCGCGCAGGCCACCCACCGAGGTGACAGTTGCCAGATGCCCCTGTCCCCTGTTTTCAAAATACCGTATGGCCCAGTCCGCCACGCAAGTCCACCCCGTCACGTTCGTATCCAACGTGCAACGCTCTACGGCATAATCCAGCTCCGGATTCAAGTCTCCCGTCCCGGAAGAAAGCACCAAAATATCCACTCCTCCCAAGCGGGACGCCAAACGCTCCAATGCCACCGGAAGCGCCTCTGTGTCCGTCACATCACACACCTCTGCTTCAAACACATCCGGACGCGACGCACACAAGTCTTTCAAACGGCCCGACCGACGCCCCATCACTCCGATTTTCACCTCTCCGCGTTCCGCATACAAACGAGCCAATCCCTCACCGATACCGGACGTGGCTCCCACAATCAAAACTCTCTTCATTGTCGTTTACATTTTATTTCCACTTTCGATTTTCGGGCAAAGTTAAAAGGGAGCCGCCGGATTTTCCTTGAAGTATTTCAAGAAATTCCGGACTTCAACAATTTTTTCCGGATGGCACTCACCGTTTCGGGCGTCACCCCGATAAACGAGGCGATTTCTTTCAGCGGACGCTGTTCTTTCAGTTCGGGATAACGCCTCATCAAGTCCATATAACGCTCTTCGGGCGTACAACAATAACTGTCCATCAAACGGCGGTAAGTCATGACGAACAGTTGCTCGGCCACGACGCGCCCCAAACGCTGATGTTCAGAAGACATTTCCCAGTAACGCCTCAGCTTTTCGTAAGGCAAGACGTAAAGCGTGCTTCTCACGATAGCCTGCACGTCCGCCAACGCCGGACGGCCACAAAGGCACGAGGTGTATTCGGCCACGAAACTGTCGCGGAAGCTATACCCGACGATATGCTCCCCACCTTTCGTGTCCGTCCGCACGAAACGGAACATGCCGTCTTCCACATAGGCCACACGCCCCGACCGTTCGCCTTGCCGCACAAAATAATCCTGCTTTTCCAATATCCGCCGCTCCCCTTGTTCCAAAAAGAACCGTTTCATGGCCGAGAGATCCAGCTCTTCCATATAATAATCATTTATCGCATCCATGCCGCAAAATTAATATTTTCCCAGATCGAATCTATGGATTGGCTGAATGCGGACTTTCATTCTGCCTTATATATTCCTTGGGTGAGACTCCGAACATATCCTTAAAACAAGTAGAAAAATGCGTAGGATTAGCGAAGCCCACGGCATAAGCTACTTGTGAGACTCCGCAATTCTGCCGTTTCAACAACTCTGCCGCCTGCCTCAAGCGGATATTACGGATGAAAGAACTTACACTCATCCCCGTCAGTCCTTTCATCTTGCGATAAAGCTGTACCCTGCTCATCCCTACTTCCTTCACCAACATATCGATATTCAAATCAGGATTACCCATATTCCTGTTGACAAAATCCACTACCTTTTCCATCAATTCAGCATCCGCGTTTTTCAGTTCTACCTGCCTGATCTTCCCGTCCTGCCCTTGCATGCCCGAGAACTTCCCCTTCAGCAGTATCCTGTTCTTCATAACATTGTCCATCAATGTTTCCAACTCCTCCAAGCTAAAAGGCTTGGCCATATAACCGTCTGCCCCATAGCCCCAACTTTCAATCCGGTCCGCCAACTCGTTTTTGGAAGTCAGCAAAATAACCGGAATATGGTTCGTGTTGACATTGAACTTCAGTTTCTTGGTGAGGGTAAAACCGTCCATTCCCGGCATCATGACATCAGAAACAATCACATCAGGACACTCCGTCACGGCCATCCGGAGTGCGTCTCCCCCGTTCGTGCTCCAGAACACCTTATACCGCAAAGACAACTGTGCCCGTAGAAAGCTGCATAGTTCTTCATCATCGTCTACCAACAACACCTTACAAGAAGGCGAAGCAGGACGGGGCGAGGCCGCATCTTTTGAAACCCCTTCCCCGTCTGTCGGGCAGACACAAAGGCAGGCATTCCTTTCCCCGCCAACGGTATCCCGCACGATTTTTTCATCCCTCAAATGCCCGTTGCCCGCAGGGATGCGGACGGTGAAACAACAGCCTTGTGCGCCAGCACAGTTGGCCGCCGTAATGGTCCCGTAGTGCAAACGGACCAAGGATTTACAAAGGTTGAGCCCGATGCCGAAACCTATCGGACGCGCCGACAGGCCGTACGCCCCTTGATAAAAAAGGTCGAAAATCCGTGCCAACTGTTTTTCTTCAATGCCTGTACCGGAATCCTTAACCGCAATCTCCACATAGTTCCGCAAAGGCCCATGGGAACGCTTATCTATGCCTGACGAGACATCCACCTCTATTTCTCCGCCCCGAGGGGTATGCTTAAACGCATTTGAAAGCAGATTCACCAACACCTTGTCAAAATTGCCACGGTCTATCCACGCAAACTGTTCCTTTTGCCCGGGAACCAGTTTCAGGCAAATGCCACGCGCTTTCGCCTGGTACTCGAAAGCATCCAACAACTCGCGGACGAACCCTACCATCTCCGTCCGGCTATACGCCAAACGCATCTGTCCCTTATCCACCATACGGATGTCCAGCAATTGGCCCAACAAAGCCAAAACCCGGTTGGTATTACGGTACATGCTCCCTATTAACCGCCTTTTCTCCGGACTGTTCTCCTTTTTCAACAAAGCCTCCAACGGGCCTAAAACCAACGTCATGGGAGTACGTATCTCATGAGAAATGTTCATAAAGAAATCCAATTTCCCCTCATTCGCCTTTTCTTCTTGCCGCTTCTTCCACATCAGGCATAACAACACGAGTCCACCCAACGACAAAACACCATAAAAGAATTTAGCCCACACCGACCAATACCAAGGCGGGACGATATGGATGGCGATGTCTTTCACCGGCGAATGCACACCATTCTCGCAAGCTCTCACCTGCAACGTGTAACGGCCGGGAGGCAAATGGTTGAAATGTATCTTGTTCACACCGGAGGCTGTCCTGTTCCAATCCTCTCCGGAACCCGACAGCCTGTATTCGTACCCGATATTGCCGGCCTCCCGGAAGTCCATGGTGGAAAAAGCGAACGTGAAAGAATTGTCCAAATAAGAAAGTACAATCTTACGGGTCTCGAACAAGCTCCCACTGAGGACAGGCTTCCCGCCGGAACTTGTCTCCTGCGTGACAGGATGCCCCTGGACCGACATGCCGGTAATATGCACCTCTCCCTCAAAACTGTCGCGCCCGACCTCGTCCGGGTCAAATAAGGTCACCCCCCTATAGCCCCCAAAATACACCATCCCGTCCTTGCCTTGGCAACACAAGCCCCGCAAATAAGCCTTATCTTCCAAGCCGTTGCCGGCATAATAAGAAACGACTTCGCCCTCCTTTACCCTCAACTCGTTGATGCCTTTCATCGTACTACACCAGATGTTGCCCGCATCGTCTTCCGCAAGTCCGCAAACGGAATTGTCCGACAGCCCCTGAAGGGTTGTCCACCGGGATAGTCGCCCGGATTCCGGCACATAACGGAACAACCCCCGACTGGTCCCTATCCAAATGTCCCCGCCTCTCCCCTCCAACAGGCGATAACACGCTCCTTTCCCCAACCGGGCACACTCCCCAAGTGGCAAGAAACGCCCTTGCCTGATGTCATAGCAACTGAGTCCCCCGAAATGCCCTATCCAAAGCCTCTGCTTGGAATCACAAAGCATTGTGGTGACCCAATTGTTCGCCATGCCGCCCTTGCTGTCTTCCGAAACAAACATCCTGCGCGCCCCCGTGGGCACATGGAACTGCAAGATTCCCGTGCCCAAAAGCCCCAGATAAAGATTCCCGCATCCGTCCCCCGTGATATAGTCCAAATAGTCCTTGTCCGGCAGAGGCAAGCGTTCACGTAACGCCAGATGCCGTTTGTCCACCTCGAAAAGCCCGCCGTGTTCCACGCCGGCCCACAGCCTTCCGCCGCTATCCTCATATAGAGCCGACACCGGGAACTTGGTCTTGATATGCCCCACGACCTCCCCTGACGCATCCAAATGAAACAGCCCCCGGCTCCCCAACGAACACCAGACTCCTCCGTCACTGTCCTTGCAAAGGGCTACGATGCCGCCCAAACGCCCGGCTTGCAGGGATGAGAAATCCCAGAAAGAAAACAAGGCCGGCTTCTTGGGCAGCATCAAAATCCCTTGTCCCAGGCAAGCCATCCACAGATTGCCCGACCGGTCTTCCAGGACACTGCTGATTGAGGTTTGCCCCACTTGCAGGGAAGGATGCAAAACACCCTCCTTTGCACGCACCTCCAGACTCCCCTTGGGAATGAACTTCAGCCCTTGCCCGTCGGTCCCGACAAACACGCTTCCGTCGCGTGCCGGAACCGCCGAGCGGTAGGCAACCCTGCGGTCGCCGTCAGCTAAGGCAGAAAGCCTGTCCTGCGGCTCGTCCCAGACCCAGATGGTGTCTTCGCCCACAACCAACAGCCTCCCGTCAGCATCTTGAAGCATCTCCCGCACCGGAGTGGCAAAACGGAAGTGCGTCTCACGCCCGTTGGCTCCTACCCGGTAGACACCCGCACGGTCCGTTCCCACCCACAGGTTCCCGGATGCATCTTCACATAAGACATTCAAATAAGGCTTGAGGCAAGCAGGACTCGACTTCACCTGCACCGCCTCATGCCCCTCGACACGGAACATCCCGATTCCAGAAGCAATGAACCATACCTCACCCGTCTTCCGTCTTTGGGTGATGCACGTGACGAACCCACCGACACCGGATACCCCATGGATAGGCACAGGCCTGAAATTGTCTGATTGGGGACAATAATATTGCAAGCCGTTGGCCGTCCCGACCCACAAACGACCGCTCCGATCCATATAAAGGCAACGCACCATATTGTCCGACAAAGATGCCGAATCGGACTCATCATGCAGGTAACATTTAAAATCAACGCCGTCGAAACGGTACAAGCCGTAGTCCGTACCCATCCACACGAAACCGTCTGCGTCTTGGCAGACAGCGTTGGTAAAAGCACAATTGACTTCTTCCTGATACAAACGGGTGTTCTGCATCCCCGGCCACAAAGGCAACGGGCAGGACACAACGAGCAGGAAGAAAACCAACATGATATGAATTCCCCGTTTCATGGCTATACATTTCTCACCGGCAAATTTATATATTTTGCGGAAGAACATGGCACATCCGGCCTCCAAAATCCACAGATGTAACAAACGGAAAAGGATTTGAAACAGGAAGAAAGGCCGTGTTACCTCTGGAAACGCTTTTGAAATGCCACGTCATCCTTGTCCGCACGAAAACGGCTACCTTTGCAACCGTATACGATGCTACAATTATTATTAACTAAAAAGACATCATCATGAAAAAAGTTTTTGCATCCATGGCCTTGTTGTTCGCCATGTGTTCCGGGGCATCTGCCCAAACGCCAGGACTCCCCCCGGCCGGGAACGAGAAAGCCCGGCAGGAATTTGCAGACAGCAAATTCGGGATATTCATCCATTTCGGCATTTACAGCATGTTCGCCCAAGGCGAATGGTATTTAAGCTACGGGAACGTGGATTGCCACGAATATGCCAAGGCGGCATCTGGCTTCTACCCCTCCAAATTCGATGCCGACGCATGGGCAGAAGCCATAAAAGCATCAGGGGCACGGTATGTCTGCTTCACCACGCGCCACCACGACGGCTTCTCGATGTTCGACACGGAATATTCGGATTACGACATCGTGGACGCGTCGCCTTACAAAAAAGACATTGTCCGCGAGATGGCAGAAGCTTGCAAACGACACGGGATAAAGTTCCACCTCTATTACTCCCTTATCGACTGGACGCGCGACGATTATCCCGGCGGATGGAGCGCCAAGAACGCCGGGAAGGATGCCAAGAAAGCAGATTTCGACTCCTATTTCCACTTTATGAAGAACCAAATCACGGAATTAATCCGGAAATACGACCCTGACGCCCTCTGGTTTGACGGGAAATGGGACCAACCGTCTTCCTTCGACTGGCGCCTCGACGAACTATACGCCCTGATCCACAGTCTCAAGCCCTCCTGCCTCATCGGAAACAACCACCACGGAAGCCCGCTGCCGGGAGAGGACTTCCAACTGTTCGAGCGCGACCTGCCGGGAGAAAACACAGCCGGGTATTCCGCCGGACAAGAAATCGGCCAACTCCCGTTGGAAACATGCCAGACCATGAACGGTTCTTGGGGATACTCCGTCAAGGACCAAAACTACAAAACCGGAAACGCCTTAATCCAATACCTGGTGCGCACGGCGGGAAAAGGAGCCAACCTATTGTTGAACGTGGGGCCGCAAGCCAATGGAGAAATCCCGGAGGCCGCGACCGCGCGCATGAAAGCCATCGGGGAATGGTTAAACACATACGGTGAAACCATATACGGCACCACTGCCGGGGACATCCCGGAGCATTCCTGGGGCGTGACGACCCGGAGAGGAGACAAACTTTACGTGCACATCCTCGACCTCGAAGACCAAGCCTTATTCATTCCGCTTGCCGGCAAAAAAGTGAAAAAAGCCATCTCATTCAAGGACAAGTCGCCCGTACGTTTCACAAAAACAAAAACCGGTGTGACGCTGGAGCTGCCACAGGTACCGGATGAAACCGACTACGTCGTGGAACTTACGACGGATTGACCCGCACCTTTCAAGAAAAGCCACGGGAACCGCGGAGGCGTTGCGCTTTTGCATGCAGCCCCTCCACGGCTACCCTTTGCATGCCCGCCGCTCCCCTTGTTCCAAAAAGAACCGTTTCATGGCCGAAAGGTCCAGCTCTTCCATATAATAATCATTTATCGCATCCATATCGCAAAATTAATATTTTCCGCGTATACCCGCACATTTATCCCACCCGACCTATCAATTTGTCAGATTGTCAAACTCCCCCGCACAAGACTGCGCCATTCAGGCACAAAGGAAGGCACGGACGGAAATACGCGATTCTCGCACGGCAGGGAGGAAGCCGGTGTGTCAGCATTTGCTTTTTTAGGCTTACTTTATGACCACCGGGACATTCCGTCCTACGCACAAGTAAAAGGCTCGCGTCAACGAAACAGGGTATTTCCATGACATCATGCTTCCCCTTTTTTGTCCTCCGAAAGCCACTAATCAGTATCCAATAGGGTATCCTGCACACGTTTGTACGTTGCTTTCACCCCGTCTGTACACCGTCATGCGCAGTTTTCCGAAAAGTCCTGCGGAGAAAAAAAGTGTTTTTTCAGCCAAATGAAAAATGAATCGACTGAAATTGATTCTTGATTTTGCTTCAGGAAAGTGAAAAACAAGCCTAAAACCTTAAAAAGCGTGTATAAGTAGGACTGAAATCCTTCCTGAAAGTACTTTTCCATGCGCTCCCGTTCTTCTAAAAATTGCCACTTTACTTTCCTTTCGTCACCCATTTCCCACATTTCCCTTTCATTTATCCAAAAAGCACAAATCCACACGACCGACGGGAAACCGCAGGACATGCCGCATAAGACCAACCTCAACATGCAGGGTAGCCTACTGGAAAGCCCTTATTCTAAAAAGGATTTTTTAACGCGAGCGGATTGCATATATTTCCTCAATACCTTAACTTTGAATATCGACTTTAAAACCTTTTCGCCATGAAAAAGATGATATTGGGATGTTTTTTGTATGGGACGGCCGTAGGATTATATGCACAAGCCCCACAAGGAGACTTCAAAGGCTCAATACAAATAGGGCAAACGACAATGCCTATCGTGTTCCACTTCGGACAGCAGAACGGCCAACCGACAACCACCATGGACAGTCCTGCACAAGGCGTTTTCGGTTTCCCAGTACAATCGTCTGAATGTCTTTCCGACGGAGAATTAACCCTGAAAATCCCACAAATACAGTTCCGCTATGTGGGCAAAGTACGCGGCGACTCCCTGATAGAGGGGACGGTGACGCAAGCCGGGCAGTCCCTTCCGCTGAATTTGGTACGCACGGCCCGGAAAGCCGGTGTATCGTCTGAACCGGAAAGGCCCGGCACCCCAAAACCGCCCTTCCCCTACCGGGAAGAAGAGGTAAGCGTCACAACAAAAGACGGCATAAAATTATCGGGTTCACTGACTTTGCCCGAAGGGGAAGGGCCATTCCCTGCCGTGCTCCTTATTTCCGGCAGCGGGCCGCAAGACCGGAATGAAGAGGCATGGAAGTACAAACCGTTTCTCATGATAGCCGACTGCCTGACCCGGCAAGGCATCGCCGTACTCCGCATGGACGACCGCGGGACCGGCAAGTCCGGAGGCCGCTATGCCGACGCCACCTTGCAACTCGCTGCCACGGATGCGGAATGTGCCTTGGATTATCTTCTCCGACGGAAAGACATCCGACGCGATAAGACCGGACTGGCCGGACACAGCATGGGCGGAACCATCGCTTTCCGTATGGCCGCGCAACGTCCGCAAGACGTGGCTTTCGTACTTTCATTGGCCGGAGCCGCCATTCCGGGAAAAGACCTGATGATGCACCAATGCGAGAAGATCATCCTTTCGCAACTCCCTGCCACCACAAGCGACAGCCTGCGCACCCTGTACGAGGAACTGTACGGCACCATGGCGCTCCCCCTTCCGCTCGACTCCATACGCCACAGGAGCACTCCTCTCATGGTCTCCATTTGGCAGCATCTCGGCATAAACGAAGACACCTACCGGGAAAACCTCACGGATAGCATCCGCCGACGCAAGGCCCGCCAGCTCACCGGACAGGCCATAAGTCCGGAAATAGCCAGCATCACACAATATGACCCGAGCCATGACTTAAGCCGGGTGCAATGCCCTATATGGGCTGCCAATGGGGCAAAAGACCTGCAAGTATTGCCCGAAGAGAACCTGAAAGCCATCGAAACGCTCGCAAAAGGAAGCCCACAAGTCGTCACGCACATTTATCCCGGCCTGAACCACCTGTTCATGGAAGCCCCCACCGGGCATCCCTCGGAATACGGACTTCTAAAAGGGAATTTCAGCCAGGAAGTGCTGCAAGACATGGCGGAATGGATCAGGAAAACCGTAGGTGCACCCCAAACGGTCTTCTGACACATCCCACAACCGTAAAGGCAAAAGCCCTGTTCACTTCACGGTTTGCGTCCGCAAATACCTCTTGAACTGTTCCTCCGAACCATTGAATACGTCGATGTCCACATCACCTTGGATACCGCGGACCCGGCCGTCGGGCGAGAGCTGCCAGTAGAGCAAATGCACGTATGGCTTGTATTCCCCGTAACGGGCCACCCATACAGGATAGGCTTTCAACTCTTCCGGCGCGAACGGCATATAACGATTGACAAAATCCTGGCTCACATATATAATAGGTGTGGTGCCGCTCCGGCGACCTATCTCTTTCAACCATACCAGCATTTCACGGAACAGCACGTCACGGCCTCCCATCGCCGCAATCCGCCTGTCGGACAGCTCCACGTCGAGCATCGGCGGAAGGTCGCCTTTCTGCAAGCGGGACTTCTTCAGGAAATAGTCTGCCTGGCTCATCGCCGGACGGGTGGAAAAGAAGTGATAGGCTCCGACCGGAAATCCATACCGGCGTGCGGCACGCACATCCTGCGTATAATAAGGATTGAACACCGTCAGCCCCTCCGTGGATTTGATGTACACGAAAGAGACCGGATAGTCCACCGCTCCCAACGCATTCCGGTCTGCCGTATGCCCCAGGCGTGTAATGCGCAGGTTCCTCCAGTCTATACCGTACACCCGCCGCTTGTGCACATGCTGGTATTTGGAAATGTCGATGCCGTATATCCGTTCCGAATGGTACAGCATTTGTTCGCCCCGGAACCGTCCCTTCGCCCACACTCCGCACTTGACCACCTCGTGAGGAGCTACTGAAAAGCCGAAGCCGTCACGCCGCCCGTCCTTCCATTTCCCTACATAGTACCCTCCGTCGTTCGCCGTGAACTCTCCCTCGCCATGCTCTTCCATCCGTCGGTTGAAGAGACCTTCATACGTCCCCTCTTTTGCTCGAAGACGTCCGCGCCGCAAAGAATCCCCGCGCCAATATCCGCTGTACGTGCGCCCCAAGGAGTCGGTATACTCCCCGTATCCTTTCCGGATGCCCGCATGCCAACTGCCACGGTACACCCCGCCATCGGGATAACGCATCACCCCCTCACCTTCCGGGAAGCTACCGGCCAACTGTCCGTAGAACAGCGTATCCCGACGCGTATAAGTACCGTAGACCGGGCATGTTTCCGACACGTCTTTTTCTCCGGTAAAGTCAAAACGGAACCCTGTGCGCCAACCGGAAACCCAGGCTTTCAAATCTTCCCATACGCACTCCGGCCAAGACGCATGGGACAAACTCAAGGCATACAACCCGGCAGCCGGATAAAAACGGCCACCGACCCACATACCGTTCAGATTCCTCCAAGGCCCGAACACAGGAGCACCCTCAGCCCCTTGAATTAAAGGAATTTCCGGACAACCGTCTTTCATCCGGATGCTCACCGGCGAAGCTTCAGCTTTTTTCCTACGGGACGCCGCACCCGGCCATCCCCAATGCCCCCACCATGTATAATACGGTGAAAGGACATGGAACCAACCATAGGGAAACGGATTCAACCGGAAACGGCGGCAACCGTCGGGCAACTTACCGCCTGCCGCCTGCCACACGGACGGACCTCCCGGCCTTTGCGCCAGCCGTCGGCAAGCCACCGACACCTCGTTCGCACCACGGCCTGCCCCCGTACGGATACGCAGCGTCCGCTCCTCACGCAAATACGCATCTTCTCCCCCTGCGGCCAGCAACCTGTCCAAAGCTTGCTTGCAACGTGCCAGTTCTCCACACTGCGCCTTCACCCATTCGTTATGAGCCATGACTTCATGAAATCCTTCGTCCACCACCGAATGTGTACGGCCGTAATACTCCATTTCCTCCAACATCCTCCGAAAACCGGCCAAACGCACAGACACCAGTCGCGACTCTTTCTGCAAGGCAGGAAGCAAGGTCTCACGATTCAGCCGTTCCGGTCTCGTCACGGAATCGGCAGCCGTCAGCAAACGGCCGGAATAGGAAATGAAAAAGGCATTAGCCCGAAATTCACGCTGTGCAGTTTCGCGCTCTGTAGAAAGCCCTCCCAAGGTGGAATCGGTACTAAGCACATTAAAATACAAGGTGTCGCCTCCCGGTACTCCCAATTCATACCAAGACACCGTGACAGCCTCTGCCACGCCCTCACGGCATGCCCTCTCCGAAGTCGGCCAAAAAAGCAGGCATCCACACAAAATGATTCCTACCGTCGCTGCCCACGCTGTTTTGCAGAATTTGCTCACGCCCGGCAGAGACAAGCAAGCTTGCCTCTGCTCTCGCTTAATCGCAAATTTCTTTTTATTCCACTTCATACATTTCCCGCACGAAAAAGCCTCATTGCTTTTCTGTCTAATTAAAAACAAAAATACAAAAAGCATTTAAAAGATGTTGCGGTTTTAAAAGAATATAAGTATTTTCGCAGCGATAAATCATTTATTAATTTAACTAACGCTCTATTGTATCATGAAAATCAACTCTCTGCTTGCAGGTGTAGCGCTCATGGCAACTTCGTACACGGTTTGCGCACAAGACAATACCGTGACCGTACAGACTAAGAAAATCGGAGCCGACATCCAGCCGACCATGTACGGCGTGTTCTTCGAAGACATCAACTTCGGAGCCGACGGCGGTTTGTATGCCGAACTCGTCAAAAACCGTTCTTTTGAATTTGCCCCCGACCATTACATGGGTTGGAAGATGTTTGGCAACGTCACGTTGCAGAACGACGGCCCTTTCGATAAGAATCCGCATTACGTCCGTTTAGGTTACGCCGGACATGGCGATATGTGGACGGGCATACAGAACGAAGGCTTCTTCGGCATCGGTCTGAAGAAAGATGCGGAATACCGTTTCTCCGTATGGGCACGCGTGCCGGACGGCAAGCCGGTGACGCTGATGGTCCAGTTCATCGACCAGAACACGATGGATGACGCACAGCAGTTTGTCAGTCAGGACTTGGTTATCGACTCGAAAGAATGGAAAAAATACACGATGGTCATGAAATCCAACCGTACCATCGCCAAGGCTAACCTGCGCATCTTCCTTTCCAATCCGCAACATCGCTCGGGTACGGGTACCGTAGACTTGGAACATGTATCTCTCTTCCCGGTCGACACTTGGATGGGACATGAGAACGGCATGCGCAAGGATTTGGCACAAGCTTTATACGACATGCGTCCGGGCGTGTTCCGTTTCCCCGGCGGCTGTATCGTAGAAGGTTCCAATCTGGAAACGCGCTACCAGTGGAAGCATACCGTAGGGCCGGTGGAAAATCGACCGCTCAACAAGAACCGTTGGGAATCGACCTTTACCAACCGTTACTATCCGGACTATTTCCAAAGCTATGGTCTGGGATTCTATGAATACTTCCTCCTGAGCGAGGAAATCGGCGCGGCTCCGCTTCCCGTATTGAATGTAGGTATGGCTTGCCAGTACCAGAATTGGGACAATGAGAAAGCCCATGCGGCCTGCAATGCCGAGGATTTGAAGCCTTACATCGACGACGCCCTCGACCTGATCGAGTTCGCCAACGGTTCGACCGACACGAAATGGGGAAAGTTGCGCGCCGATATGGGCCATCCGGAACCGTTTAACATGAAATACTTAGGCATCGGAAACGAGCAGTGGGACAAGTTCTATTTCGACCGCCTGAAATTCTTTGTGGAGGCTGTCCGCAAAGCCCATCCGGAAATCCTTATCATCGGTTCGTCCGGTCCCGACTCGGAAGGCAAAATGTTCGACCTCGGTTGGGAAGACATGAAGAAACAGAAAGTAGACCTTGTGGACGAACATTTCTACCGTCCGGTAGACTGGTTCAAAAACAGCATGAACCGCTATGACGACTACGACCGTAACGGCCCGAAAGTGTTCGCCGGCGAATATGCCTGCCACGACCACGGCAACCGCATGAAATGGAATCACGCAGGCGCTTCTATCTACGAAGCCGCTTTCATGACCACATTGGAACGCAACGCCGACATCGTGCACATGGCTACATACGCTCCGCTTTTCGCCCACGTGGAAGGCTGGCAATGGCGTCCCGACCTGATTTGGTTCGACAACCTCCGCAGCGTGAAGTCCGTAAGCTACTACGTACAGCAGATGTATGCCAAAAACATGGGTACGAATGTCGTACCGGCCACGCTCGCCACTCCCACTCCCAAAGGTGAGGACGGCCTGTTCACCAGTGCCGTGTTCGACAAGAACACCGGTGAATATATCGTGAAGGTCATCAACACGACGGACAAGGCGCAAACCGTGGACATCAAGTTCGACGGCTTGAAGAAGATAGAAGGCAACGCCACAACCGTTACCCTGGATTGCAGTGACTACACCTTAGACAACACATTGGATCATCCGAACGCCATCATTCCGCAGGACGGATGGGCAGCAGTAGAAGGCAACGTCATCAAAACTACCGTTCAAGGCAAGAACTTCGTGATTTTCAAGGTGAAGAAATAAAACCTCGGACACGAATCTCTATAAACGTATTTTGCGGGTACTCCCTTTACCATGAAGGAAGTACCCGCAAACTTTTTGTCAAAGAACAAGGACGGTACGGAAAACTCGATGCCGAGAAAGGTGCGACCGTGAACGCCTTGTACGGAGAAGTGCAAACCGCCCGTTAACTTTCAAGCCGATATGGGGCTGTGCGAAGATTGGAAAATGCACCGGTTCCATATCAGCTTTTGCAAAAAACATATCATTCCTTTCCTCTTTTTACCTGTATATTAAGATTCTTTCGCTATCTTTGTACAAACGAAGAAAGGATGAACGTCATTGATTTGATTCAGAACCATAAAGGAACGGCTTTTTCTTTCGAAGTACTGCCTCCGTTGAAAGGAGCAGGCATAGACCGGTTGTTCCATACCATAGATACGCTCAGGGAGTTCAACCCGGCGTATATCAACATTACCAACCACCGTAGCGAGTATGTGTACAAGGACTTAGGGGGGGGCATCATGCAACGCCTCCGCATCCGCCGCCGTCCCGGCACCATAGCCGTAGCGGCAGCCATCCAAAGGCATTACGACATACATGTCGTGCCCCACATCCTATGTAGCGGATATACCCGTGAGGATACGGAGTACATGTTGCTCGACCTGCAATTCCTGGGCATCAGCGACTTGTTGGTGCTGCGCGGTGACAAAGCCAAGGAAGACGCGGCCTTCCGTCCCACGGGCGATGGTTATTCGCATGCCACGGAACTTATCGGACACATCAACCGTTTCAATGAAGGTTTCTTTGTCGATGGTTCGCCTATCAAGTCTCCCGGCACGTCGTTTTCATACGGCGTAGCCTGCTACCCGGAAAAACATGAGGAAGCCCCCAATCCGGAAGCCGACTTGGCCGTGCTCAAGCAAAAAGCCGACATGGGTGCCGCATACGCCGTCACCCAGTTGTTCTACGACAATGCGAAGTATTTCGACTTCGTGGACCGTGCACGCCGGGCCGGCATCACCATCCCCATCATCCCGGGTATCAAGCCCTTTGCCAAACTGTCGCAACTCAACGTAGTACCTAAAACGTTCCATTGCGACCTGCCCCAGGCTTTGGCTTTAGAAATAGGAAAATGTAAAACGGACGAAGAAGCCAAACAAGTAGGGATAGAGTGGACGGTGGAACAATGCCGCGAGCTGATCGGTCACGGCGTGCCGAGCATCCATTTCTATACCGTTTCGGCCGTGGACAGTATCCGCGAAATCGCACGTCAAATCTACTAAAGCCATGTTCAGCCAGGTTGTAGGACAAACAGACATCAAAGAACGCCTCCTTCAGGAAGCGCAAGCCGGACGCGTGCCGCATGCCCTGCTCCTGAGCGGCTCTTCGGGATGCGGAAAGCTGGCTTTAGCCGTGTCGTATGCCCAATACCTGCTGTGTCACCGTCCGGGGGCGCACGATGCCTGCGGGGAATGCCCGTCATGTCGGACTTTCACGCACTTCGTACACCCAGACCTCCATTTCGTCTTCCCCGTCATCAAATACAAAACAGCGGAAAGTTCCGTATGCGACGTGTATCTGGACGCATGGCGCAAGCGGCTGCAAGCCGGGCTTTATTTCGACTTGAACGACTGGTTGGGCGACATGAAGGCTGAAAACCAACAAGCACTCATCTATGCGGCCGAAGCCGCCCAGATACAGCGGAAACTGGCACTTAAATCCACCTTGGGCGGACGTAAGGCCATGATTGTCTGGATGCCGGAAAAAATGAATGCGGAATGTGCCAACAAGTTGCTCAAACTCATCGAAGAACCGCCCGAACAAACGAATTTCCTTTTGGTGAGTGACGAGCCGGAGAAAATCCTGCCCACCATCCTGAGCCGTACCCAACAAATCGAGGTAAAGGGCATCGACCACGAAAGTTTGACGGAAGCCCTCCGCAAAACCCATCCCACGGAGGACGTGGAAGCTCTCGCACGCAATGCCAGAGGCAGCTATACCGCAGCACTGAAAAGCCTGGATGCCAACCGGGACAACTTGCTCTTCTTCGACCTTTTCGTCATGCTGATGCGGTTGAGCTACCAACGAAAAATCAAGGACATGAGGAAATGGAGCGAACAGATTGCCGGTATGGGGCGGGAAAGGCAAAAGAACTTCCTGACGTACTGCCAACGGTTGGTGCGCGAAAACTTCATCTATAATTTCCGCAGGCCGGAACTGAACTACCTGACGGCACAGGAAGGGGATTTCGCCAAAAACTTCGCACGTTTCGTCAACGAGCGGAACGTCATCAAAATCATGGACGAACTGAGCGACGCACAACGGGACATCGAGCAAAATGTCAACCCACGAATCGTATTTTTCGACTTTGCCCTGAAGATGATTGTGCTACTCATACAATAACATATATCAAAAAACCGACAACGAATGGAGGAAAAATTCAAACTGAACGGGCCGTGCCGGGGACTTTGCGCCAAAGGTTGCGGACGACAAAATAAACAACTGAACACGTACGATTATCTGGCAGACATCCCGGGTAACGCGGAAGCCACCGACCTCGTGGAGGTGCAGTTCAAGAACACACGCAAAGGATATTACCACAACAGCAACCGCCTGCCATTGGAAAAAGGCGACATCGTGGCCGTGGAAGCCACTCCGGGGCACGACATCGGTGTGGTCACCCTCACCGGTCGTCTCGTCCCCCTTCAAATCAAAAAGGCCAACCTGAAATCGGAACAGGAAATCAAACGGGTGTACCGCAAAGCCAAACCGGTTGACATGGAAAAGTACGAAGAGGCCAAAAGCCGTGAGCACGACACCATGATACGTTCGCGCCAGATAGCCAAGGAATTGGGACTGCAAATGAAAATCGGCGATGTGGAATACCAAGGCGACGGGAACAAAGCCATTTTCTACTATATCGCGGACGGACGCGTGGACTTCCGCCAGCTCATCAAGGTATTGGCCGAGACTTTCCGCGTACGCATCGAGATGAAACAAATCGGTGCACGGCAGGAGGCTGGGCGCATCGGCGGTATCGGCCCGTGCGGACGGGAATTGTGTTGTGCCACATGGATGAAGAACTTCGTATCCGTCTCCACCGGAGCAGCCCGCTATCAGGACATTTCCCTGAACCCGCAGAAGCTGGCCGGACAATGTGCCAAACTGAAATGTTGCATGAACTATGAGGTGGACACTTACGTGGAAGCCGGAAAACGTTTGCCGAGCAAGGAAATCACTTTGCAAACCCAAGATGCCGAATATTATTTCTTCAAAGCCGACATCCTGGCCGGATTAGTCACCTATTCCACCGACAAGCATTTGGCTGCCAACTTAGTCACCCTCACTACCGCAAGAGTCTTCGAAATCATCAACATGAACCGCCGGGGCGAGAAGCCTCAACGTTTGGAAAGCGGGGAAGCTGCAGAACCGGCCAAACCGGCTGACCTCGTTGAACAAGAGAGCCTGACACGGTTCGACAAGAGACGGAAAAACAAAGGCAAACGCAAAGACAACGGTAATCCTCGCGGCTCACAATCTTCCAAAGAGACACAAGGCGCGGAACGTCGGGAAGAGAATACCGGCAAAGACCGCCGTAACCGAAACCGCGGACGGGACAACAAAGAATACAAAGGCGAACAGGGCGGCAACCGCGAGAACCGCCCCGGCAAGGATAAACGCAAACGGGACAGGGACAATCGCTCGGAAAAAGCTGTTAAGCCCGCCCCAAACACACCGGTCGAAAAGACGGAATAGTCATGACCATTCTTCGCACTCCAACGTTCATTGCAGCCGTAAGCATCCTTTTGTCGCTTACGGGCTGCAATGAGCATGTAATCTATCATTCATACCGCCACGTTCCCGAACAAGGATGGAACAGCCGGGATACCTTCACATTCGACATCGATACCTTGCGGACAGCAGCGACCTATCAGTTCGCATTGGGATTGCGTTCGACCGATTCATATCCGTACACCGTTATCTGGCTGGCAGTGGAACGGGAGTTTTCTCATCCGGACACTCTGCATCGTGACACGGTGAAATGCCAGTTGATGGATTCTGTCACCCATCGTATGGGCAAAGGCATCTATATGTACCAATACGACGTGCCGCTTCCTCCCATGACATTGCACCGCGGACAAACCGGACAAGTCCGTATCATACATCTCATGCAACGGGAAGTCCTTCCGGGCATACACGATGTGGGAGTCCTCATCAGCCGCTAAAGCCTTAATCCCTCTTGGCCAGATTGCGTCCGGCATCTATACGCAGGAATACGAACAACAAGATGGTGAAGCCCCACAAGGATGAACCTCCGTAACTGAAGAACGGCAACGGAATACCGATAACCGGCGTAAGTCCCAACACCATTCCCACGTTGATAAACACATGGAACAGGAAAACACTCATCACACAATAGCCATAGATACGCCCAAAGGCAAAGGGTTGGCGCTCGGCCAAGTGAATCAAGCGGAGAATGAGCACCAGGAACAACACCAATACTCCGGCCGCACCCCAGAACCCTTCTTCTTCCCCGACCGTACAGAAAATGAAATCGGTATCCTGTTCCGGCACATACTTCAGCTTGGTTTGCGTTCCGTTCAGGAAGCCTTTTCCTCGTAATCCTCCGGATCCGATGGCAATCTTGGCCTGATTGACATTGTAACCGGCACCCGAAGGATCGTCCTCCAAGCCCAAAAGCACGTTGATACGTACCCTTTGGTGGGGTTCCATCACACTGTTCAGCACGTAATCGGCCGAATAAAAGAAAGCCATGGAACCCAAGGCAAACAAGGCAATATAAAAGTAACGCGTGACACGCTCGCTCAAAGCCACATAGCATAAATACAAGATCATGGCCACGCATACCGTAATCAAAATCCAGGTGATGTCGAAGGGAATGACAAAGCCGGAAAAGCCAAGAGCCAATGCTATCACGCCCACACCATAAAACAGGATATTCCGTTCCACCGACACCTTGTCACAATAGACATGCACCATACCGATCGTAAAAAGAATCACCATCATCAACACCAGAAATTCTCCGGCGCTGGTGGGGATATGCCCTAACATGACGTGCTCGAAACGTACGCCCACCACAAAGTAAGCCACAGCCGACACCCCGGTAAAAAGCACGGCACCGGGCATCCCCTCCCGATAAAGCATCAGGAAAAAGGCCAGATAGACCAAAGCCGAACCGGTCTCCCGCTGCAAAATAATCAGGACGATAGGCACGACAATAATGGCCAACGTCACCAAAAAGTCTTTCCACCGCGAAATATTATATCCGTAAGCAGACATGAATTTGGCCAAAGCCAATGCCGTGGCACATTTGGCAAACTCGGCAGACTGTAAACTGAAAGGTCCTATCTTTATCCACGAATGGGAGCCCTTGATGTCTCGTGCCAAGAAAGGTGTGACAAACAGCAAGACAAGCAACAGGGCATAAATGACGTATGCAAAGGTATCGTACAACTTCCCGTCGAGCATCAAAAGGATAAAGCCCAATGCCAACGAAGTGCCTATCCAGATAATCTGCATCCCCGAACGGGAATCGAATGAAAAGATGTTCCCCTCCATGTCAAAATCGTAGCTGGCTCCGCAAATGCTGATCCAACCGAACGCCAGCAAGGCCATATATATAAGGATGGTCCACCAATCCAATGAACGCCACACGCCTTTTTCCTTTTCATCTATCCGCCGTACCATAACCGATATGTCTTTGTTGATACATCTCCGCCAATTTCTCGCTTTCGGGCGAGAGTTTGCCGTTCAAATACTGTTCCATCATCAATGCCCCGAGAGGCACACCGTAGTCTGCCCCCCAACCGCCGTTCTCCACATACACGGCAATGGCTATCTTAGGGTCGTTCATCGGGGCGAATCCCATAAACACGGAATGGTCGTGTCCACGGTTCTGTGCCGTACCCGTCTTGCCGCAGACTTCTATGCCGGGAATGTTGGCTTTACGGCAAGTCCCGGCCAATACGGCCCTCCGCATCCCCTGCACCACCGTTTCGTAATGCCGGGCTTCCACCTTCGTGTACCTCCGCCGGGTGTAAAGCGTGTCTATCTGCTCGTCTTGTATTTGTTTCACCACGTGCGGCGTGATAAAGTATCCCCTGTTGGCTATTGTCGCACCGAGATTGGCGATTTGCAAAGGTGTGGCGTTCACTTCGCCCTGTCCGATGGAAATACTGATTACGGTCAACCCGTTCCATGAACCACGATAAGCCTTGTCGTAAAAAGGAGCATTCGGAATCAATCCCCGTTTCTCTCCCGGCAGGTCGATACCGAGCTTATACCCGAACCCCATCGACACCATATAGTCTTTCCACACCGTCATGGCCTCCTGCACATTCTTGTATTTCGTCCGGTTGCCGAACATGTAATAGAGTCCCCAACAAAAGTAAGCATTGCAGGAAGTTCCAATGGCCGGCACCAACTTGGCCGGTGCCGCATGTCCGTGGCATCCCACTTTCAGTCCGCGATAAATAAACCCATGGTAACAAGGGTAAGCCGTTTCGGGAGTAATGATGCCTTCCTGAAGAAAAGTCAACGCCTGCGTGGTCTTGAATGTGGAGCCGGGAGGATACTGCCCCATGATGGAACGGTTCAGCAAGGGTTTCAGCGGATTACGGCTCAAAGCCAAATGGTTTTTTCCACGCTGCCGGCCCACCATCATACGGGGATCGTAAGTAGGCGAAGACACCATGCACAACACCTCGCCGGTAGAAGGTTCTATGGCCACGATACTGCCCAGCTTGCCTTCCATCAGACGCTCGCCGAGCGCCTGCAATTCCAGATCGAGTCCCAAAGTCAGGTTTTTGCCGGGCACAGTTTTGGTATCCAGCTTTCCGTCCATGTATCGCCCTTTGATACGCCCCCGGGCATCACGCAAAAGTATTTGTATCCCCTTTTCGCCCCTCAACTGCTTCTCGTAGGCACGTTCCACACCTTGCTTGCCGATGAAATCACCATTCTGATAATACTCATCTTCCTCCACATCCGCAGGCGACACCTCACCGATGTCCCCCAAGACCAATGCGGCATACGGGGATTGGTATTGACGGATGGAACGACGTTGCACATAAAAACCGGGAAAACGGAACAGCTTTTCCTGAAACACGCAGAACTCCTCGGAAGACAACTGGCTCATGAAAAGCTGCTGGGTGTAACGCGAATAACCGGGATTGCGGTGCCGGTCCTTGATTTCGTCCATCCGCTTGATATAATATTCCTTGGTTATTCCGAGGCTCGCACACAAATCCAACGTGTCCACCCCCTGCTGCTCGTTCATGACCACCATAATGTCATACGAAGGTTGGTTGTAGACCAACAACTTCCCGTTGCGGTCGGTGATGACTCCCCGCGAAGGATATTGGATTTTCTTTAGGAAAGCATTGGAGTCGGCATTCTTCTTGTAATCGTCGCTCATGATTTGCAATGTGAAAAGCCGGACAATATAAATGAGGACGATGCCCGTAGCCACCGCCCCTATTACATATTTACGCTTTTCCCTATTATAATCAGCCATCCCTTCTGTCCGAAACTTCCAACTATTTATTACCTCGCATCCTCTCCAATACCAATATCAGCACAATGGAAAGCGCGCTGCTGCCCAAATAAGTATAAAGCATGTCCAAAGCACTGAAGAAAGAAAAGATTTCAAGCATCATCACGGACGCCTGCTGCAACAGTACAAGTAACGTCACATACCAAATGTAATTCCATCCTCCCAACGTCCGGTAGCCCGGCACCATGTCTTCCAGACAGTCTTTGGGCGTAAACAACCGCAAAAGTGGCGGAGCGCACAAGGCCGTCAAAGTCATGGATGCAGCCCCCAGACCCGGCGTTTCGGAAAAGAAATCGGCTCCGAGCCCGACTGCAAATCCCCACAACAGCCACGCATAACGCGAGGTGTTCAACGGTTGGAGACAAAGGATATACACATATATGACAGGAGTAGCATAACCGAAAAAGTGGATATGGTTGAATACCAATCCCTGAAAAACCAGCAAAATGAATGCCCACAACAATCTACTGAAAAAACTCTGCATCATACATCGGCCTTATTTTTCTGATTCTATCTTTTGCTGCAAACTGTCTATCTCCACCCGATTGGGCGTCGTAAGCACACACACGTCCCTTAACCGGGCAAAGTCCGTACTCAAATTCACCTGTAACTTATAAGAAAGCCCGTCTTCCGAATTTTCCACCTTCGTCACCTTGCCGACAAACAGCCCTGCCGGAAAAACCGCAGAGAAACCACTGGTCTCTACCGTCATGCCTTCTTTCAGGCGAGCATGGCGGGGTATATCGCCCAGAGAGGCATACAAAGGATGCCGACCGTCCCAACGCAAATAACCGAAATAATCGGTTCCCCGCAAACAACAACTGATATTCGACTTGCTGTTCAACAGCGGCATGACAATCGCATAATGGAGCGAAGTCAGATAGACTATCCCCACAATGCCCGTACCGCACACGACCCCCATCTCGGGTTTCACGCCATCCAGCTCCCCTTTGTTGATGGTCAGGTAATTATTATGCCTGTTCACACTGTTGCTTACCACCTCGGCAGGCACCATGCCGAAACCGTCCAACAGTTCCCTCTGACGCATTTCCGTATAGGTGGAATCGTGTTCCGCACGGTCCAACAACTCCGTCAGTGCCCTGACCCGCTGCTCCAACACCAGATTCTTCCGCATCAGGTCTTTGTTCCGTTCACCCAAAGCAATATAGGACAGGAAATCCGACTCCCACTCCAACACGCGTCCGGAAACGGTATTGGCAGAAGTGAACCATACACTTCCCTGATAAAGATTGAAACGAAAGAGCAACAAAAGGCTACCTCCTTCCAACAGGATGAAAAGGAGCCAATAGCTATATTTCTTCAGAAAATCGAATAAGCCCTGCACGGGTTACATCAAAAAAGAAAAGTTGTTCACGTTCTTCAATGCTATACCGGTGCCTTTGGCCACACTGTGTAGCGGATCTTCGGCGATGTGGAACGGAATGTTGATCTTGTCGGTCAACCGTTTGTCCAAACCACGCAACAAAGCTCCTCCACCCGTCAGGTAAATACCGTTGTGCACGATGTCGGCATACAATTCCGGCGGCGTATTCTCCAACGCGCTCAAGACAGCCGTCTCGATACGGGCGATACTCTTCTCCATGCAGTGCGCCACCTCCTGATAACACACCGGGACCTCCATCGGCAGGGCCGTAATACGGTTCGGTCCGTACACGATATAATCCTCCGGAGCGTCCTCGCCCAATTCCGTCAACGCTGCTCCCACGTGAATCTTGATACGTTCGGCCATGCGCTCGCTCACCCTCACATTATGCTGGCGGCTCATGTATTCCTGGATGTCGGCCGTAAGGTCGTCCCCTGCGATGCGGATGGAATTATTCGACACGATACCGCCCAAGGAGATTACAGCGATTTCGGTGGAACCTCCGCCAATGTCCACTATCATGTTGCCTTGGGGAGCCTCCACGTCGATTCCTATGCCGATGGCTGCCGCCATCGGTTCATAAATCAGATACACATCCCGTCCCCCGGCATGTTCCGCCGAATCCCGTACGGCACGCAGCTCCACTTCCGTAGAACCGGAAGGAACGCCTATCACCATGCGCAAGGAAGGAGAAAACAGACGGCTGCCCGTATGCACCATCTTGATGAGCCCGCGCATCAACTGTTCGCAGGCATAAAAGTCAGCGATGACTCCTTCGCGCAAAGGCCGTACCGTGCGGATATTGTCATGCGTCTTTTCATACATCAACTTGGCCTTCTCTCCCACGGCGATCATTTTGTCCGTACGCCGGTCTAATGCCACCACGGAAGGCTCGTCCACCACAATCTTACCGTCGCTGGTGATAATGGTATTGGCCGTCCCCAAGTCCATTGCTATTTCCTGAGTAAAAGAAAAGAATCCCATCAGCCCTTCACTTCATTTTAATATTTCCAAATCCGTTACCTTCAAACGCTATCCCTTACTTTCCGTTCTCGAAATAAGCATGTATGGCCGTATCGTAATGGCTGCTCACGCCGAACGCACGAGTGGCAAACCAGCGGCGATCCTCCACATCGGTCTGCGCCCCTTTCCGGTTCAGCAAATCCAACAGCGGCCCATATTCAGCCTTGCTCGGCACGATCACCACATCCTTGAAATTCTTGGCACCGGCACGAATCAACGAAATGCCGCCTATGTCTATCTTTTCGATAATGTCCGCCTCGCATGCACCGCTCGCCACGGTATCCTCGAACGGATAAAGGTCTACGATAACCAGGTCGATTTCAGGTATTTCATATTGTTGCATCTGTGCCTGGTCTTCAGCCAACCCGCGACGCCCGAGAATGCCGCCGAAAATTTTAGGATGCAACGTCTTCACGCGCCCACCTAAAATAGAAGGATAAGTCGTCACTTCCTCCACGGCCTGGCAAGGATAACCCAACTCCTCGATAAACTTCTGCGTACCTCCCGTAGAGAGGAACTTCACACCTTCGTCATGCAACTTCTTCAACAAAGCGTCCAGCCCGTCCTTATGAAAGACCGACACCAATGCGGTTTTGATTCTTTTCGTTTCAGCCATAGTCTTAATACTTATATACGTTTAAGGCACAAAGATACGAATTTTATACTGATTCACGGTGTCTTATCCTTAAAAAATAGTGGGTTACCCCTCCTTTGCGGACGTGAGCGAAACCTACCGGCAGAAATTCAGTGAAGAAGCGGCTCTCTTTCACCCCGTACGCCTCCTCCCCCAAGAGTTTTTGCGAAAATGTCCTTCATCTTTCAGGGCGCAAGACAAACAACTGTCATACAATAAATTACGTCCTGAAGGATATTCCAGGCATCTTTCAGCGACCTTCCATGACGGAAAGCGGTAAAAAGTTCTCAGCCAAACGTTTTTTCAATCTCAGTCGAACGATTTTTCAATCTCAGCCAAACGTTTTTCCGTTCTCAGCCAAACGAAATGAAGCCAGGCTGAAAGATACCTGGAATATCCTTCAGGACGTAACATATACGTAATGAAAGACTTAACATAGCACCTGAAAGATGAAGGATATTTTTGCAAAAACTCTGGGAGAAGGACATGCAATAAGGAATGGCTCCTTTACGGCCGGGATTACACGGGCATCACCGTTATATCATAAATGACTATACAACTTATTATCATTCTTAAAGTAAAATTCATTATGGCCTCATTCAAATTGAAATTCCGCCCTTCCGTCACGCAAGGGCAAGAAGGAACCTTGTATTTCCAAGTGATTCATCGCAGGGTGGTGAAAATGATTTATACCGATTTCCATATACGACAGGACGAATGGAATGATACCACCTCCTTTATCCGAATCACCGGCACGCCGGAAAGGCAGGCTTTCCTGCAACTGACGGCTTCCAAAGTGCAGTGGAACACCAAACAACTTACGGCCATCATCACGGACAAGGAAACAGCAAGGGTGGAATACAGCACGGAAGACATTGTATCGGCCTACAAGCGGTTACCGCCCTGCCAGACATGGTTCGGTTTCGTCCGCGACATGGCCGCAAAAAAGGAAAAGATAGGCCGGCAGGGAACGGGCAAGACTTATCGTGACGCATTGAACAGCTTTATCCGGTTCCGTCAAGGAGAAGACATGGCACCCGATGCCTTGGATAAGGAAACGATTGCCCAATATGAGGCATGGTTGAGAAGTTGCGGACTCAAGCGCAATTCATCCTCATGCTACCTGCGCAGCCTCCGTACCCTTTACCGCAAAGCTGTCGAAATGGGTCTGACTACGGATAAAGGTATCTTCCGCCACGTGTTCACCGGCTTTGCCAAAACCGCCAAACGAGCCATCCCGTTAGAGTCTGTCCGAACCATCAGGCTCCTCCCCCTGCCCTGCCACTCGCCCCTCGCCTTTGCCCGGGATATGTTCATCCTAAGCATTTACCTGCAAGGAATGGCGTTCGTAGACCTTGCCTATCTACGAAAGTCCGACATCCGTAACGGCGTATTGCAATACAACCGTAAAAAGACGCGGCAAAGTCCAAGCATCGGTTGGGAACCTTCCATGCAGGCTATCGTCGAGGAATATGCCCATTTGACGGTTGGCAGCCCGTACCTGTTGCCCATCATCACCCGAACCGACGGCACGGAACGTCGGCAATATGAAAAAGCAGAACATAACATCAATCGGAATCTAAAGAAAATAGGCCGGATGGCAGGCTTGTGTATTCCGCTTACGACCTACGTGGCGCGCCACACCTGGGCCAGCACTATGCGAGACATGGGTTATGACCTTTCGATTGTAAGCACGGGCTTGGGACACGAGAACCTGAAAACCACGCAAATCTACCTTTCTTCGATCGACACCATGGCCGTAACGAAAGCCAACAAGAAGATGATTGACAAGATATTAAAATAAACCCAACCGACATAAAAAGTTTGATTCCCATGGAGGTTGTATAATATGAAGCGGCCACTTGGCGGCAAAGTTAGTAAAAAGAACTGAATCTATAGCGCTTTGCGCAAATATTTTTTGAAAAACATGTATTCAAGCCCTCATTTGTTAGACAAATCATGATGATAAACTATAAAACAGTATTGATTTTAAACGATTTGCCGCCAAGTGGCCGCTTCATATTATGCAACAGCACAAAAGCGGTCGCCTGAAAAGGGAGAATAAACCATTCTAAAACAAAGGATATGGAAACAGATTTTATGAAGCAGACCACGCTTCGTTCATCTCTTTCTATAAAAACGGCAGGTATTTGTTGCTGAGGTTCCTCCAGAATACTACCGTTACACCTGAAACAAGGTATCCCATAACTCTTATGCGTCCGGCATGAGGGGAAAATAAGGATTGCACTTCAAAGTTCGAGAATGACAATACCGGAACATACCGACCCGGAAACAGACCGTAGCGTGAAGCCGCATCGTCACGACAAATTAAATAAGGTGGATTTCCAATGGTTTGTCGTCCGCACCCTTCCCCATCAGGAAAGGAAACTGGCCGATTTGCTTTCGGCTCATCTGTCACACACTCATAATATCCTTGAGGTATATTGTCCTACTCATACCACAGTAAATTTAGAAGACAAAGTCAGGAAGCCACAGACACCCTTGTTTGCCGGCTATGTATTTGTCCTCTCTACCCAAGAAGCTTTGGTCGATTTCATCGACAAGCAGTATCCGGACGGCACTATCCTATATGAACGCAGAATGGCATCCGGACGTAAGGCTTGCTTCCTGACCATACCCGAAGGACAGATGCGTTTCTTCAAGGATTTCAACGAAAATTATGCGGAACACGTCATCGTCCTGGAACGTCCTTATAATAATTACGCTTTTAACCCGAAAACCGGCGAGCCGAACGAGATTGTCAAGGTCTTGGACGGCCCGTTGAAAGGCCGCGAAGGATATTTGACCCGTTTCCACAGAGAACGGAGACTGGTTTTCAACATGAAAGCCATTGACTCAAACCGTCATTTCGCCGTTTCCATTCCTAACGTCTGGAACTTTCAAGTCGTACGTCTGCACAATACCGAAGGCGACCGTCAAACCATCGGTACCCGTAAAGCAAGGGCTGTCGATTGGCTCATCGGTATGTTGGAAAGCTGCGGATATGACGGAAAAACGCTTCCGATGCTATACGGAATAGTAGAATCACTGGCAGTAAAGCCATCGTTCGCCGAACTTCGCAAAGACCTCATCCGGAAAGGCCATGAAGCATTAAGTCAAAGAATGGCCCGTATGAGCGCCCAAGATGCCGAACTTATCCTGAACCTTGTCCGTTACGAGCATGACAATCCCGGTTATGTAAGAAATCATTGGGACAAGCACGTCATCCGTCCGTTTCTCACCCCTGCTCCGGGCGTGGAATTTGAGGACGGCAAAGACGAAGCGGTATTGCCACACGCACATTTCACGGAAATCATCCGAAAGACGGACATTACGGAACAAGCCTACCGCCCCAGCAAGGGCGAGGAAGAATCTATAACCACCACTTATTACAGCCATATCGGTATCATGCCCGACACGCTCCATGACGGTTACATCCTCTTTGCCAACTGGGACATATTCTTGGGCCAATATTTCCTGACTACGGGTAAGGCCAACGAGCGTTTGGTAGAAGGAACGAGCCGAAACGGCAAAGGTGTGAAAGACGGCAAAACTCAGGAAGAAAAGCTCATCGAGTCGTTCCGGAACTTCGCCCCCACGCTCTACCGTGTCCTGACCGATAAGGATTCGGCAGTAAAAGCCCTCCCCCGCCTCAAGATAGGGGAAGAAACCCTGAACGTATTGACCATTATGGCCACGGACATCGACAGTGCCAAAAAACGACTGGCCACCACTTGCATCGAAATCTGTAAAGAAATCAACGCGACCACACATCTGGCCGTCTGGCGCAGATACTTGCAAACTGTGTGGTTGCATCAATAGAACATAAAGAAAAGTTATTGCCCAGTACATTGGAAACTTATTTTCAAGGACGGAAAGACTTGTCCAAAGGTTTGGCCATGGAGCAGTTGCCCCTCTATTGGTTCGGCAGCGGCACGCCCACCTACCTTATCGAGGTACTGAACAAATTCGGTGTATTACCGTCTCCAATAGGGGGAAACGAGGCTGTGGCGGCCGATTTCGACGCACCGACCGAACGGATGGAAAGCAAGAACTTTCACCTTAACCTATTGAATGATAGACTATAGGAACATTTACGCAAGCGTCAGAAGTGAAAGGCTTGTGAAGGCTTTTTTATGACAGGGTTCACCTTAATACGCTGATATACAAAAAGTATGAAGGATGCGAACCCTTTTCCCGACAAAACTCCTTATAGAGGAGAAAAGAGGCATGTTTGTCCGGAACCAAAAGAATAAATGAAACATTGTAACCTTACTTTGCTCGTTCGCAAAGTAAGGTAATAAATCTATACTCATCAAATGAACAAGAATATAAAAATAGCCGTAGCCGGAACCGGTTACGTCGGGCTTAGTATCGCCACACTTTTAAGCCAACATCATCAAGTAACGGCCGTAGATGTCATCCCCGAAAAAGTGGATTTAATCAACAGCCGGAAGTCACCCATTCAGGACGAATACATCGAGAAGTATCTGGCCGAAAAGGAACTGAATCTGACCGCCACACTCGACGGAGCCAAAGCCTACGCCGATGCGGACTTCGTGGTCATCGCCGCACCGACAAACTACGACCCGGTGAAGAACTACTTCGATACCAGTCACGTGGAGGAAGTCATCGAATTAGTGAAGAAAGTCAATCCCCATGCGATAATGGTCATCAAAAGCACCATTCCCGTGGGGTACACGGAAAGCGTACGCAAAAAGTTGGGTACGGAAAACGTCATCTTCTCGCCCGAATTCCTGCGCGAGAGTAAAGCCTTGTACGACAACCTCTACCCCAGCCGTATCATCGTGGGCCGCCCCGAAGGGGATGCCCGGCTAGACAAGGCCGCACACGACTTTGCAGCCCTCCTGCAAGAAGGGGCCATCAAAGAAAACATCGACACGCTGTTCATGGGACTGACCGA
>ENA-ORSB01000995-ORSB01000995.1-human-gut-metagenome-genome-assembly--contig:-NODE-995-length-29024-cov-21.830923_pt1 | contig 29024 bp, 21 predicted proteins | sample MGYA00242180_ERZ509144 | MGnify/ENA primary metagenome ERZ509144 (study PRJEB26280, sample SAMEA2338661) | human gut metagenome | biome: human gut; feature: human-associated habitat; material: faeces...
AAAAATATCCGAATTGCATTCCCAAAAGATCTTTTCAAAAACAAGTGTAAGAATCACGTGTTTAAATTGTATAGTATAATGGGCACGAGTGGTTCGGAAACGACAGAAGAAATAATATCGAGTTATGATAGGTGCCGGATTATGGCATTCTGTTGAGCTATATTTGACGCAATGGAAAAGAAGGCAGTAAATGGAAATACAGGATATGCGGCTTTGCCGGGATTGGAGACGGAGCAGGTGAAACTGCTCTGTCTGGTGGCATATCTTGGGGACATTCCCGGGGACTATGTCCTGAAGCAACTGTACGGAAGGAACTGTTCCAAAGCTAAGACTGATCTTGTCATATTGGAGCATTCCCAGTACGTACAGGATGGGAGAGTGTCTCCTCGGGTGTTTTTCAATGTGGTGGCTGTCGCGCTGGATAATTTCGACATTCCCCGTTGGGTGGAGAAGACTTGCCAGTTCCGCACGGACACGGCATCATGGCTGTGGGAATTGGGAACTGCTCTTCATGGACAGGATGCCGCTGCTCTCCGCAGATTCTCCAGGCCGTCTTTCCTGAGGGCGGACCTTGGAGAATACCTTGGAGAGAGACTCCTTGATGCTGAAAATTACGGAAGCCTTTTTAGGCTGCTGACTGAGAAGGAAGTCCTGCAGTCCATACGACGGATGCTCCGAGTGCGCTTTGCTGAGGGGACATTGACAGAAGAAATCTGGAACAGGCTCGCAAGTTATGCAGACAGTTCCATGCATATAACGGACGAGGTGTATGACATGGTGTCGGCCTACCATTTGTTTCAGTTCGGAAACTGGCCGGAAGCCAGGAAATGCTATTATCCGACGATGTGGTCTCATGGGGCGGATGCCATCAAGGCGCTTTATGAAGGACGTACTGATGATGCGTATGGCCTGTTCCAGGAATCCCTCCGGCTGCATGGCATGACGTCCGAATGTAAAGGGATGTTCTCTGATCCTCTGTTGGGATGGTTCTACGGTATCACGCTCTATCTTTGTACCGTGCGGCCATCAGTTGCAGGCAGCCGCAGGATAAAGGAATCGGTGGATCTGATGCGGAACCACCGTCATTACCTCTATTCTCCCATCATGGCACCGGTGCGGATCCTGTTTACCTACATCTCTAATGAGGAAGAGGTGTGTGCCAACCATGTGGAAGGAGAAGTGACAAAACTGCTGGCCCAACGCAGTACCGTCGAGACCAAGGCGTTATGCTGCATTCTCCTTAACTTCTTCAAGTGCATTGACTTGGGCGGCATCAAGGACAAGTACAGTCTGTCGGTACCTCCGTCGGCCGCAATACTGCAGAATGAACTGGCACCTTATCTGCCGATGTCTGCCGACAGGAAGGCCCTGCTGGAGCAATTATTTGGCGGTTCCGGCATGACTGGAAGAATATACCGGAGGGATAAATGGGAGATAATATTCTCCGATATAAGGGAAAAAGCCGCAGAAAAAAAGAACCGTGCTGCCAAGAGGATCGTCTATTTCCTGGAAGGACTTCGACTGAAAGCAATCATTGGTCAAAATAAGCGGCCTGACGGCAGCTGGGATGGTGGAACGCTTTATCAGAGAAGCACTTTCATTGACCTGAAATATGAGGAGATGACTCCTACGGACATCAAGGTTGCAGCGGCGCTTCGGAAACTCGACGAAAGACGCATTGGCAATAAGCCTGAGGTGCCGGAGATTCTTCCGTTGCTTCTCGGCAGCGACAGGGTGTTCGTCGGGGAGTATTATAATCAGAACTTCACTCCGGCCACTGTGGAAGTGGAATCCCCTTGGCTGTCATTCCGTGCGGAGGGCATGGAAATCAGGATCGGATCTAATGTCTCCCTTCCGCAATCCGCAGGTGCGTCCGTTCCGGAATCATTGGTGACCATTGATGAAGATGGTGTCTATCATGTCATTGTCATGAGCCCGGAACAGAGGGCGGTCATAGACAGGATGCTCAAGATGGGGTCGATTCCCTCGTCGGCACTTGCAGGGCTGCGACAGACACTTGAGAAACTGGACGGGATTGTAGAACTGCATACTGATCTTGCGGATCTCGGCAGGATAGAGGAGAAGGACGGCTCGCCGGTTCTGGCGGTTCGCGTCCGGCCTGTGGAAGATGATTATGAGATGACTGTCCAGGCGGTGCCGATTGTGGAAGGACTGTCCAGGTTTTCACCGGGTGAAGGAGGGGAGAACGTATATGACACATTGGAAGGTCACACGGTGGCCGTCAGGAGAGACCTTTTCAGTGAGTATGAGAACTATGACGTCCTCCGGAAATTCTTCGAGGTGGAGCTTGGAATCCATTATGAGGACTACCAGACGGCCAGATTCTCTGCTCCTGAGCACTTGCTTGCGCTGATGTCATTTGTACATGACAATCCGCAGTCATACTTTATGGAATGGCCGGAAGGCGAGATCCTGAAATTCTCGGAAATATCGGAATCGAAGGACGTGGACATTTCCGTGTCCACAAACATGAACTGGTTCGAGATTGAAGGGAGCGTCAATGTGTCCGGCAAGAAAAGGACTCTGGAGGAAATTCTTGCAATGTGGTCGGACTCTGAAATAGAGGGATACATCAAAGTAGGGGAGAAGGAATATGCCAAGATGTCCAAGACTCTACAGAAGCATCTCGCTGAGATTTCGGAGCTCGGCAAAACTGACAGGAAAGGACGCATCAGTATCCCTGCTATTCAGGTAGGTGCCCTGGCAAAGGTGCTGGGCGAAGACGGAGGTCTGCATGCGGAGATGGACGAAGGATTCAAGGATCTGCTCGCACGTATGGAGTCGGCTTACGAGTCCTCGCCGGTACTTCCGGAAGGTTTTGGCGCGACATTGCGTGATTACCAGATGCAGGCTTACCAGTGGATGGTGCGTCTTGACAGCTGGGGTGCCGGAGCCTGTCTTGCCGATGACATGGGCCTTGGGAAAACCGTACAGGCATTGGCATTTCTGCTTCATAAGAAAGATACGGGACCATCCCTTGTGGTTGCGCCCACATCCATTGTCCCCAACTGGGCTGCCGAAGCCGAGCGCTTCGCTCCTTCGCTGAATGTTACGGTCCTGAATGAGGTGCAGGACAGAAAAACTGCGATAGAGAGTGCTGTGGCCGGGGACCTGTTCCTGGTCAGTTATGGCGTAATGGTGACATCCATTGATTTGCTCAAGTCTGTCGGCTGGAACGTGGTGTGCCTTGACGAGGCCCATCAGATAAAGAACCGAACGACGCGGATGTCACAGGCTGCGATGTCTCTCCAGGCCGGAAGCCGGCTGATTCTTACGGGAACGCCAGTGCAGAATCATATGGGAGAACTCTGGAACCTGATGCAGTTCATCAATCCGGGGCTTTTAGGATCTTGGGCCACTTTCCGGGACAAATACATCAACGGGCCTGAAATGGATAATTACAAGAGGGAACTGCTCAAGGGGCTTACCCAGCCGTTCATTCTCCGTCGGACCAAGGAACAGGTGCTGGGAGATCTTCCGGACAAGGTGAGCTATCTGCATCCGGTCCACCTGAGTGTCAATGAGATGGCTGTGTATGAGGAGGCTCGAAAGAGGCTTGAACTCAAGTACAAGAAGAGAAAAACCGCCAAGGAAAAGACACTTGCACGGGATATCAAGGTGGAGTTCTTTGCGGAGTTGACCCGTCTTCGCCTCATGGCCAATGCGATGGAATTGGTTACTGCGGGATGGAAGGGAGGCTCTTCCAAGGTGGATGCCCTGAAAGACATCATGTCCACATTGATGGCGGGAGGAAACAACAATGTGATCATCTTTTCACAGTTCACTTCATTCCTGGACATCATCGGCAGGATGCTCACGAAGGAAGGGTACAATTACCTCTATTTGGATGGCAGTACTCCGCTTCAGGAACGTAAGATGCTTGTAACGAAGTTCCAGTCCGGCGTCTGTCCGATCTTCCTTGTGAGCCTGAAGGCAGGAGGACTGGGACTGAATCTTACTGCGGCGAACTATGTCATCATCGCCGACCCGTGGTGGAATCCGTCCATAGAGAAGCAGGCCGAGGACAGGGCTCACCGCCTGGGACAGGGACGTGCGGTGACGGTCATCAGGCTGGTGTCGCAGCATACCATTGAGGAGAAGATCCTGCGTCTGCATGAAACGAAGAAAGAGATTTCGGATGCCATCCTGGCGGGAACTGACCGCAGTTCGAAGTTGACAATGGATGATGTCCTGGATATGGTTTCACCGATTAAAAACAAGATATGACAAACAATCTTAGAGACAGGATTATAAGCCTTTTGGATGCGATGAGTGCCGGGGCCTATGAACGTGACGAGGTCATTGGCCTCAGCCTGCTTGCTGCGCTCTCGGGCGAGAGTATCTTTCTGCTGGGTGTGCCGGGTGTCGGGAAAAGCATGGTGGCGCGGAGACTGAAAATGGCATTCCGCGATGCCCGCAGCTTTGAGTACCTGATGAGCCGTTTCAGCACACCGGATGAGATATTCGGTCCCGTCTCCATCAGTAAACTGAAGGACGGTGACACGTATGAGAGAGTGACTGACGGCTATTTGCCGACAGCGGATATCGTATTCCTGGATGAAATCTGGAAGGCAGGCCCGTCAATACAGAATTCGCTGCTGACTGCCATCAATGAGAAGATATTCCGCAACGGTGACAAGGATTTGAAACTGCCCCTGAAAGGCATCATCTCGGCATCGAATGAGCTTCCGGCTGAAGGGGAAGGACTTGAAGCACTTTGGGACCGTTTCCTTATCCGCTATATTGTGCGTCCCATTGGTGACCGGCTGAATTTCAGGGCTCTGCTGTCCGGAAGGAGTGCGGAACCGAGTGTGGATAGGGAGCTGGCATTCAGTGATGAAGAATACCAGTCGCTGATTTCCCGTTCAAGAGACATAGATGTCCCGGAGAGCATAATGGATTTTATCTATAACCTGAGGAGTCTGATTGTAAGACAGGCGCAGGAAAACGACTCGGATGAACACGAAGTGCCGTATGTGTCGGACCGCCGGTGGAAGAAGATATTGGGAATCATGCGGATGTCCGCTCTCCTGAACGGGCGGTGTCAGGTGGATTACTCCGATTGTCTGCTGCTGGAACACATGATATGGGATCACGACAGCCAGATTCCCAAAGTCGGGAAGGACATATGTGAGGAACTTGCCAAGACCATTCTCAAGGATTCTATGACCTGGCCGGTCACAAGACGTCAGACAAGTCCGTCAAGTCGCAGCAGTCAGGAAGACTTCTTCTCCCCGGACGGTGTCCATTATATCATTGATGCAGGAGGGGATTCCCTCAGGATCAGAATTTCCGATTACAATAAGCTTACGCCGGAAGCCGTCCCGGGTCGCTTTGTAGGGAACGACCTGGTGGACCTTGCCGGAGAGTCGGAGGGCTCGTTTCTTATAAAGTCCCCGAGAAGCGGGGCTGTGGCCATCAATAATTATGTCTATCGGCTACGGAAAAAGAACGCCGTGGCAGTTTCATGCGCTGATGCCTCCATGTCAAGTTCGGCCATTGGTGGCGCAGGTCTTATGCTCGCGGAGTTCCGTCGGCAGGTCGAAGACAATGTGTTCCTGGCGGACATCCAACACTATTCATTGATGATAAAGACATTGCAGAAGTATAATGGCGGAAGATAAGTTGATACGGTCAATGACATTGGCAGTGGCTGTCGCCAAATTCTCAGGCGGTGACATCTCGCAGTTTCTGCTGGATCGGGCCGAGGTGGAAGACAACCCTGTCCGCCGGACTGTCTTGAATGTGATGGCTGACAAACGCTTTCTGGATACGGCAAAGCCCGTCATGATGTGGCGGGAGGATGCGTCCAATGAACTGGAAGCGTTTGCGGACAGGCTCGAAAGTGAACGTGCGGCAGGGCGTCTGACGGAAGAAAGAATGAATAAACTGATAGAGGAATTCTTCTCTCTCTGGTTGGCGCTTATGGAAAGAAGGAAACGGATATATGAGTCGTCGAGGAAGGCTCGCAAGAAGGCAAGAATGGATTTGGAGGGAAAATTGTCGACAAAAGTCAATATCCCGGAGGGCGATGGGATCAATGATGAAAGGCGTAAAGAGGGCATGGGTCCAGATATGTCCGGACTTCAGGACTTCTTGGAAGACAATGATGATGAAGATGACGATTTTATGGGCATTGGCGCCTGTGACCCGAAGATGGAGCAGCAGAGAAGGGAGAACATTTACCTTCGCAGTATCCCTGAATCCCTGAAGAAGCTCGCCTTGCTTATCGGCAGGGCAGGAGAGGACGTGACGGAAACAAGGGGAAGATTTTCAGTGGCGTCAAAGAGTGACATTGAAGGGATAACCGTCGGCAATAATCTTTCCGCGCTGCTCCCTTCTGAATTGGTCCTCTTGTCGGAGAAGGCCACCCAGGACGTCTTCTTCAGGAATTTTGCCGAGAAACGGCTTCAGGTTTTTGCTTCAGCATCCCAGGCCTCGCGTCCTGACGACCATAAGGACGGACCTGTCATCATCTGTGTGGATGAGAGTTCTTCCATGAGTGGCGAACCGTTGCAGGTGGCTATCCAGTTGGCCTATGCCGTGACCATTATAGCTAAACGTCGTCACAGGGAGGTCCTGATCGTCGCCTACTCGGACTCCCACAAGATGATGCGTGTGGATTCGCTGGGAAAGGACCGGAGCAAACTTCTCGAGTTTCTTTCCGATGTCTCTATGGGAGGAAATGACGAAAATGCCATGTTCAAGTGGCTATTTCAGGATATAATGCCGAGGGAGAAGAAGTTCGACACGGCGGATATTCTCTGTATCTCGGATTTCGGATGGGGCCAGATTGACGATTCAGTGAAAGGTCTGATAGATGAGCAGAAGGCTTCCGGAATGAAATTCTATGGATTGAACATCGGCGGAGCTTTCGGAGGGTGGAGCGATTTGGACGATTTCGGTTTGCTAAGTGCGAATGATGTCTGCGACAGCCTCTGGGAATACAGTGACGGTGAGTGTCGGGAAGTGCTCAACGATTTCTCAATAAATTGATTGATAACGTGATAGAAATATCGTGCCTTTGATAAAGGAAAAAAGAATTCCCCCACCCCCCGTCGGACATGCAAAACTCAAATGACTTTCCCTAAAGATGCTGCTTCTTTCCAAGAACTGGCTAATTTGGGATCATAACGCTTGCGGATTTCAGGCATTTCTCTCTTTGCACAGTCAGGGCGCATTATAAAGTATTCCAGCAGGTCCGTCGTCTTTTCTACGTTCTCGAGACTAAGAGGAATATCGAAGAAATACTCGGAAGTAATATGGACAGTCAAGATGTTCTCGTCCATAACTGTTTCCAATATATAAGGAATTTGCCTCTTGCCCAGCTCCTTGCTGACAATCAGACTTAAGGACGGATACTCAATCAGCGCTATGTCTCTGCGCTTGCGACAGACAAAGTATTGCTGCTGAATCTTTTCTGTTGCGATGATTTCAGCGTCATTGAGTTCCTCGAGATAAACTTCCTTAAGGCTGTCGCTCAACTTTCTTTTGCCGTGTAGTTTGGGCTTTAGATACTCTGAACGGATGTAAGAAACAGTCTGCTGTATAATCTGATTTATATCACCGACATTGCAAGCGGCATAACGAATGCGGGACGCGACACAATATACGGCATCCGACAGTAACTGCTCGAGAAGTCTGGTCATCATTTCTTCCTCCAAACAATGTAATTCTCGTATTTCTGGCCGCCGCGATGCTTTTGCGAGAACGGTATGAAGCGGCCCTGCCCGTCGCGGCAGAACCCGTAAGAGAGTTCTGAACCGACATGATCCGCACCCAGTGTGATACGTACAAGGATCATCGGATCTAAAATCCTATTTTCTTCACATTGGCCTTGGCGCCGATTATTTCGTCGTCGCAGAAAGACTTTATCTCCTCGAAGTTCGGTTCAACGCCATCTATGATGCTCAGAATCATCTTCTTGCGACATATGTTCTCGATATTTCCTCCGGTGAACGCCTCATACTCTTCCGCGAGTTCGATGGCCTGTACATCGGAGAGTTCGGGAAGCATTGACTTCCAGATTTTCTTTTTGCAGGCTGCGGATGGCCTGGAGAATTCGATTTTGTAGAGGAATCTCCTCATGAATGCCTTGTCCAGAGAACCTGTGAGGTTGGTGGTGGCGATGAGTATGCCCTCGAGGTCCTCCATTCCCTGGAGGATAATGTTCTGCAGACTGCCTTCCATCTTGTCCACGGCATCGGTAGCCCCTTCCTTGCGTACGCCGAAGATGGCATCCGCTTCATTGAAAAGGAGAATTTTGGGCCGCCCATCCTCGTTCACGCTGCGCTTGTAGTCGTCGAAAAGTGCCTTGATGTTCTTCTCGGTTTCACCCACATAGCAATTCTTGATCTTGCTCACGTCCGCGATGATGATGTCTCGTCCGGTTCGGCGTGCGAGCTCATATACACAGGACGTCTTTCCCGTGCCAGGGGCGCCATGCATCAGCACAGTGAGCCCGGTACGGAGATTCTTTTTCTTAAGTGCTTCGCATACGGACTTGTAGCCTTCTTCCGTAAGCATCCTTTCTAGCGTCGCGACCTGGTCCGCCTCGTGCTTCTCGTAGAAAAGCTCCTTCGGGGCAATGCTCTTGCACTCGATAGTGCCGGCTATCTGCTGCTTGCGACCGGTAAACGTGCCCGCATCGGCAAAGATTCTGCGTTTTATGTCATCGGATATGTGGATTTCATCCTTGCTCTTGATTCCGCTGTCGGATGTGTATTCGACAATGCCTTTTTTCATCAGTCCAAGTTCCTCTCTTGCCGCGTAAAATTTGATCAAGTCATAGCTGTCTTCCTGGCTGAAGAGCTCGGCTACCTGCGACCACATGATCTTGTCGTCATCATCACTATAGAATAAGTTGCTGAGTCCGTAGAACAGCTGTCGCTCTATATTTTTGTAGGACATTATCTTGAGCTCCTTGCATGCCTTTGAGTAGGCTGTGTCCGGGTTGTCCATGACAAGTTTGTCGAGCTCGGCTATAGCGTCGTCGTCATCGAGAATATCACTGCTGATATCACTGAAGATATCATTGAACCGGCGCATCATTGTTATGGTGTTCAGTCCTGTAGTCGCAGGTTTATGATATGGCGTGTTCTTGGCCAGTGCATTGATGACGGGCTTGGGAACTGAGATGTTTTTATCCTTGTCTATTTTGATGAAGCCTTTTTTCTTGAGGTCTTCAATGTCTTCGTTGAATGAGATCAGTTGTATGTAGCTTATGCCTATCTCATTGGCAATGATTGACAAGTCAAACCGGTATCTGCAGCATTCCTCTATCATTGCGGCAAAAATTATGCACTGGATATGGCTGAGCCCAAGGATTTCGCCTACCGGTTCAGTCAATTTCGTGAGTCTTCCCGCAAGTTCGACCAAAGAGATCTCCTGGTCATCCTGGTGTTTCCTCTCCTTACCCCTCATTGTTTTCCTTGTCGAGTTTATGATTTTATTGAGATTTCCGAGCAATGTCTCTGTCTGTGTGTTGTTCTCGCTGCTATTTACTGATATAGGTACCATGATTCGTGTAGTTTTTCATTTGCAAATTAAACTCATTCCACTGCCATTTCTCGGCAGTGGAAAGTTCTTCTGTTAGGTTAAGATGCTCTAGCCTTGTTATGCGACAAGATGTTTGGCGACTGCCTTCTTGGCTCTGGACAGTCTGACATAGATGTTGCGGATGCTCATTCCCAAGAACTCAGCGATTTCTTTTGCGGAGTATCCGTCGCGGTCCATAGTGAAGATGATGCGCTCCTCCTCGCTGCGCGAATTCACGAAATTGTCAATCCTGTGTGACGTCTCCCAGGCAACAACCTCGTCCTCAGCTGTAACCCAGTTCGTGAATGCAGGCATCTCGACTTCTTCATCATCTTCTGTGTAATTGGTGATACTGCAAGTGTCGTGATGTGAAGAGAGTCTGTTGCATGTCATCTGCCAGGCTAAGCGGTTTACCCAAGTGTGGAAAGAAGTGTTTTTCTTGGGATTGAAGGTCTCTAACGCTTTGGCGATGGCGTCGCTTACAATATCTGCCTTCTCATTATGGTCGAGCCATGCGTAACCAGTTGCATTGTAGTGACTTATGGCTGAGGATACAATGCGGAAGGCGTCAGAACGAAGGCGAGCGTGCTCTGTACGCTCGAGATTGGAAGCGAATTCTGTCATGATATTTATATAATGATTGTTTGTCTTTTTGAGGGTGCTGCAAAAATATAATAAAAATTAGGCGGAAAAAAGACCCTATGAAACTTTGACGCTCAAAAACATTGACAATAAGCGTCTTTTATTTATATTTGTAAATCTATTGTTTACAGATATAGATATGCCGGCAAACAAGAATGCAACACTGAGGTATCGTGCCATTGACAACCTCCTTTGCTCCGAAGAGTGGAGCACGATTGAAGATATGATTTCCGTCTGCGAAAAGACCATTTCGGAGGAAAGCGGTCGGCAGGTGACCGTTTCCCGGGTTACCATATACAAGGACATCGGCTTCCTCTCCAGACTGGATGGCGTGAAGATCGACAAACGGTCCGGCAGGCCGGTCAGGTATCGCTATGCGCGTGATTCCAAGACATTCAATGGCACATTGGTCCCGAGTCAGAGTTATGCGGATCTGGAGTACACGCTGGAGTTCTTGGAGTCCATCAGCGGGCTTGTAAGCGTGGATGCAGTGGTGAAGAAACTGAAACGTCAGCTGGAGGGGAGAGGAAAGCTGATGCAGCAGCTCATCAGTTTTGAGAGCAATCCGCGTCTGCGCAACAGGAATCTGCTCTGGAGTTTGTACCGCCATATCCGTGAAGGGCATCCGCTAAGCCTCAGGTACAATGCAGCCTACATGGAGGTCAAGGACATTGACTTTCAGCCCTGGTATCTGAAACAGTATCTCAACAGGTGGTTTCTTATGGGATGGGCATACAGAATTACTGACAACAATGGAGTCAGGGATGAGCCCGGGCTGAGGAATCTTGCCATTGACCGAATAGAAATTCCGTCGGGTGGTGTGCTCAAGATAGATGTCGACAGGTTGCGGTCCGGTAATCTGAAGCTGAACAGGCCGGATAAGGAATGGTATGTGGATTTCGAAAATTACTTTTCAGATATAATAGGTGTCTCACGGTACAATGAGGATCCGGTGGAGGTGATTCTGAAGGCGGATCTCAATGATATGAAGTCCAAGTACGACTGGTACCGCATGAATACCAAGCCGGTACATACCAGCCAAAAGGTGTGGATCGAGGACGGCACGGGGTATGTAAGTCTGACCGTCAGGCCGAACAATGAGCTGTACAGTGTCCTGATGACCTACGCCAATCTGGAAGTCATCTCCCCGCAGCCTGTCCGCGATGAGATGAAGCGCCGTATCGAGCATCTTCTCTCACACTACAGGTAGCGCCTCGTCTTTTCGGTCTATATTCCTCTTCTCATCAGTCGTGTACGTCCAGTACACTCCTTCTTCGAAAAGAAATCTATCCTCGAAAATCTTCTCCTAATCTGAAGCAGGTTATTTTTTCACGTTACTAAAAGGAAATATTTTCAATAATAATTGACGTTGTCAGATTTTAGTCGTACCTTCGCATTGTCAGTGAGTACGGGTTTGTTGATATGTGCACAACGAAACTCGACAAAAGTTCTGGCATTAAAGTCCCGGTAAGATTCTTATCGGGACTTTTTTTTTAATGATATGCAGATATGCTTGAATACAGTATATAGAACAACTTGTTTATGACATCTCTTCAAGTCAGAATCTTTGCATCAACACTTGCCTTACAACGACGCGAGAAGTATCTCCTTAATGTCTTTCTCCAAGAGTGGAACCCATGCGTTTTCCAGTCCCTCATTCACGGCGATATGGTGAGACATCTCGTCGAGGCATTCCTCGCCGATGCCGACCTCCCGCAGATGCATCGGGATGCCGATTGACTCAAAGAAAGCATAAGTCGCGTCAATGGCTTTTTCAGCTATCTCGCGCTCAGGTAGCGACGGATCAATGCCGAAAACATTGACACCGTATTTCACAAAGCGAGGCAGTGTGCGGTCAGATAGGATATGACGCATCCAGCGTGGCGTTATGATGGCCAGGCCCTCGCCGTGGGTGATGTCGTAGTAGGCGCTCAGGGCATGCTCAATGGCATGCATAGGCCAGCCAGATTCGCTGTTTCCAAGGGCATAGATGCCATTGCAGCCGAGGGTGCAGGCGAACATCATCTCGGCACGGACGGTATAGTCCTCAGGATTCTCAAGACACTTCCTGGCATTGACCATCAGGCTCTTCAAGCCGGCCTCGCAGAATCCGTCATTAAGCAATGTCGTGTCTTCGCAGAAATACTGTTCCATGATATGATTCATGGCATCAGCACAGCCTGCCGCAGTCTGTTTCTTCGATACGGTGAACGTGTAGCGTGGGTCTAGAAATGAGCAGCCCGGAAAGAGCAATGGATCGATATAACCGATTTTGTCATTAGTCTCCGTGCGAGAGATAACCCCACCGCAGTCATATTCGCTGCCGGTAGCGGCTAACGTAATGATGTCAACGATAGGAAGAGCTTTCTTCGCCTTAACTATATAGGAAATAAGGTCCCAAGGATCTCCGTCATAGCAAGCACCCGCTGCAATGGCTTTGGAGCAGTCCAGAACACTTCCGCCGCCCACCGACAAGATCACATCGATATCGTGTTCCTTGCAGAGACGCACACCGTCGAGTACACTTGGATCATACTTCGGATTGGGCTGAATGCCAGGAAGTTCGACGATTTCGAAGTCCTTCAGCAGTTCCTTCACGCTGTCATAAAGACCGATCTTCTTGATGCTGCCACCGCCATAGGTCAGCAATACTCTCTTTCCGATTGCGCCCACCACCTCAGGGAGTTTCGCAATAGCATTCTCGCCGAAAATCAGGCGAGTCGGGGTCATGTAATCAAAGTTCCTCATAACTATATCAATAATTTAAACAACCTACTCGACAATAGCCTCTATCATTTTAAAAAAGATACTTATTTTAGTTTGTCATACTCCTCATCGCTAACAGCCTCCAGCCACTCGTTGGAGGTGTTCTCGCCAGGTATTTCAAAGGCGAGGTGGGCAAACCAGCTGTCTTTTGCAGCACCATGCCAATGCTTCACGTTGGCAGGAATATGGATGACTGTGCCAGGGAGAATCTCCTGCGCAGGCTTGCCTTCCTCCTGATACCAGCCACGTCCGGCTACACCTACCAGCATCTGTCCGCCGCCCTTTGTGGCGTGGTGCGTGTGCCAGTTGTTGCGGCAACCTGGCTCAAAGGTTACGTTGAAGAAAGGTATCTGACTGTCAGATATTTGTGCCAGATAACTGTTGCCCTTGAAGTATTTTGCATAAGCGGTGTTCGGTTCGCCGATAGGGAAAATCATCTCGCGCTGGAATGCAGCCTTGGCATCTTCTCCTTTCACATCTTCGTTCCACACCTCCTTTGCCAGATTGAAGGCAGCCCAGGCCTTTGGCCAACCTGCGTAGAAGGCGATGTGGGTGATGATTTCTGCCGCTTCTGTGCGGGTGATGCCATTGTTCTTTGCCGACTGCAGGTGATATTTCAGCGAGCTGTCGGTGATTCCTTGGCTGATAAGCGAAGTGATGGTTACCAAACTGCGGTCGCGCAATGAAAGCAAGTCATTGCGGCTCCATACTTCTCCGAAGAGGATGTCATCGTTGAGGTGGGCGAACTCAGGGGCAAATTCACCCAGTTGGGTGCGCCCTGCTGTCTGTACTATTTTCTGTTGTGCCATTATGTTGAGTGAAATAGTCGTTAATATGATGAATGTTGCAAATACCTTCATGTTTTATGTGACTCTTTGTGTTTATGATGTCTTTCGATACTCGCTTGGTGTCTTGCCCGTCTGAGTCTTGAAAAAGCGGACGAAGTGCTGAGGATATTCAAAGCCGAGGCGCTGGCTCACTTGCGTTATGCTGATGGTTTCATCAACAAGCAGTTGGCGGGAAGCCGAAAGCAGTCGGTCGTTAATTATACTCTTAGCGGTTCTGCCAGTCTCGGTCTTGACCAATTCGCCGAAATATTTGGTAGAATAGCAGCATTTGTCGGCAAAGTAGGCTACGGTAGGCAGACCCTCACGCTCCGCTTTCTGTGCAATGTATTCATCGAGCAGGGAGATGAACTTCTTTACCACCGAATGATTAATCTCCTCGCGTGTGATGAACTGCCTGTCGTAGAAGCGCAGACAGTAGTTCAGCAGCAACTCGATGTTTGAAACAATGAGTTCACGCGAATGCTTGTCTATAGGATGCTGCAGTTCCTGCTTAATCATTGAGAGCACATCACGGAAGATATTGACCTCGGCAGCGGATAGGTGTAATGCTTCGTTGCTTGTATAGTCGAAGAACTCGTATCGGGAGATGCTCTTGCCAAGCTGAGTGCGGTTGAGCAGGTCGGGATGGAAAGCCAATACCGTATATTTGGCAACCGGAACTCCTGGAATGGGTTCAACCTTAATCGACTGTCCTGGAGCAAAAGAGGTTACGGTCATCTCATCAAAATCATATTCTGTTCTGCCGTATGACAATTTGCAGCCCTTGTTTTCCTTCAGAAAGAGGGCATAAAGTCCGTAGTGATGCACGGCCTCCTGAATAGGAGATGTGTCCTCTATACGGGCTATGCTTATCAGAGGATGAAGCGTTTCCACCCCTATGAAGTCATTGAACTCCTGTATTGTATTAAAGAAAAAGTCCTTCATGGTCCTATGCTTTAAAATTTCCAAATTCTTCATATATGTTGACGATGCAAATATGCACAGATTATTTATATTTAATAGTACCTTAAATCAGGAATGTATTACCTATAGTCCAGAAATACGAAAGTTTATGAATCCATACTAAGATAACCGAAATGGACTTATGTTACTAAGTTACATCATTTCCTGCAATAAACTGCGGGCGGATTAGGGCAAATGCATTACCTTTGTTCAAAATGAAATGATTATGTCAAAGGTTGATAAATATGTGGCGCTGATTCCGCGGATCCAGTCAGTTCTTTCGGAGGAGACTGATGAGATTGCAAGGATGTCCAACATGGCAGCTTTGCTTCACTTTGAATTCGGCTTCTGGTGGACAGGGTTCTATCGCGTCGTTTCGGCTGATGAACTGGTGCTAGGACCATTTCAGGGACCTGTAGCTTGCATCAGGATAAAGAAGGGCAGGGGAGTCTGCGGCACTTCATGGAGCGAGGAACGCACACTTGTCGTCCCTGATGTCGAGCAGTTTCCCGGGCACATCGCGTGTTCATGCGAAAGCCGGAGCGAGATAGTCGTACCATGCCGGAAATCCGGTCAGATTGTGGCGGTTCTTGACATTGACAGTAAGGAACTTGCAACATTCGACGAAGTGGACAAGGAGTATCTTGAACAGATAGTGTCAATGTATCTAATATGACGTCAATATGAAGAGAATCCACATCTTTGTACTTTTAACTCTATCATTGATAATTGTTTCCTGTGGCAGGAGCCAGGAAAAACTTCCGACATTGGTGCTTCATCCTCACGAGGAGATGCCCGACAGCATTGACCTGAAATCTTATAAGTCAGTCTTTTTGGCTGGGACTATCGACATGGGAAGCGGTGTCGATTGGCAGAAGGATGTGACGGAATTGTTTGAAAAGGCTCCGGGCAACTGGGTGCTGTTCAATCCGCGTCAGGAGTTCTGGGACCCCAGTAGGGAAAACGAAATGGATTATCAGGTCAATTGGGAACTTTCGCATTTGGAGGACGCCGATTATATTCTCATGAATTTTCTTCCGGGCAGCAAGTCCCCGATTACGCTTCTGGAATTGGGCCTGTTCGCGAAAAGCGGAAAGCTCTATGTGGTGTGCACGGAAGGTTTCTACAGATATGACAATGTCAGAATCACTTGCGCAAAATACGGCGTGCCTGTCTATGCTTCATTAACTGAGGCAATCGGGGAAATCATCAGGTAGGTCTTCGTCTTTTGTTTTCATTGCTTTTTCTTGGTGTCTGGCAGAAATCCGGCCACGACGCCGAGAAGTGGCAGATATGCACTGGCATTGAAAATGAAACAGATGCTTGTCTTGTCCGCGAGCCATCCGAAGAATGCCGAACCGATGCCGCCCAGACCGAACATGAGACCGAAGAAAACGCCGGAAATCATCCCTATCCTGTCTGGCATCAGGTCTGTTGCATATACGACAATCGATGAGAATGCTGATGAAATTACCAGGCCTATGATGACTGACAGAACTATGGTCCAGAAACAGTTTACATGGGGCAGCAGCAGGGCAAAAGGTGCTGCTCCCAAGATGGAACCCCATATTATGTATTTCCTCCCGTACTTGTCCCCTAAAAGTCCCCCGCCTACGGTGCCGAGCGCTGATGCTGTCAGGAACGCGAAAAGGCATAGCTGGGAATTCTGCACTGTCATCGAAAACTTGTCCATCAGGAAGAATGTGAAGTAGCTTGTCATGCAGGACAGGTAAAAGTATTTGGAAAAGATCAATGTCACCAGAATGAGCATTGCCGTATGAACCTGACGGCGTGGAATATCATTGCGGATATCTGCATTGATCTCAGGATGGTCGGTATGGGTGGCAATCCTTTCCTTGTACCACGATGCGACGTACAGCAGGATTACTGCAGCCAGGATGGCTATCAATGCGAACCACCGGATGGAACTCTGTCCGAAGGGCAGAACTATGAGCGCTGCCAGAAGCGGCCCGAGCGCATTTCCTCCGTTGCCTCCTACTTGGAATATCGACTGCGCCAGGCTTTTCTTTCCTCCAGATGCCATCTGTGCCACTCTGGAAGCCTCCGGATGAAATATTGACGACCCCATTCCGATTATTCCCACTGCAATCAGAATTGTCAGGAATGTGCTGGCGCCGGAGAGCATGAGCAGGCCTGTCAATGTAAAGCACATGCCGATGGAAAGGGCGTAAGGTGCAGGTCTCCTGTCCGCGTAATAGCCTGTGAATGGCTGAAGTATGGACGATGTCATCTGGAATACCAGCGTTATAATGCCTATCTGTGCAAACGAGAATCCATATGTGTCCTTTATCAGCGGGTAAATGGACGGAATCACTGACTGAATCATATCATTCAGAAAATGCCCGATGCCACAAGTAATCAGTATAGAATAAGCAGTGCCGTTATGATTTACCTTCATTATCTGTTTCCTTCAAAAAATACAAAAACGGGGAACCTGTCCCCGAAATACCTCATCTCCGTTAATGTTGAGCTCGTTTTTTATTCTTGCCTTTCTTAGGCAAGAGGTGCAAAGGTACTAAACAAATCTGCATTGGCAGCTATTTGTCCAAATTTTGTTGAAAGATCAAGCAGCAGGTGGGGTATTTATAAGTATAGTTAATTTGGGAATGAATATAGAAAAACGTGCTATGAAAAATATCTACTACAGCAATACTAGTTATATCAAGGCCAAGACGTCAGCAATCAGGAATGAGAGATTGGACTTTATGAAAGGAAAGAAACTGGGTGATCTTTCCATTCGCATAGAAGACAATGCTACAGTCCGCAAAGTGAGACGTATCGTAGAAAAACGAGTAAGCCAGAATTATTATAGCAAAAATCCCGACATCAAGCGGAGTGCAAAATATGCCACGCGGCATCACATGAGCAACATCCTCAAGAATATATACGGCACGGTTCCCGAAGGATTCCGGTATTGCTGTGCGTAGTGGGTTTTTGCAGAACGGATCTGTCATTTCCAAAAGAGGAAAGAGAAATTTCTGTAATGATTGGCCCAGAATATATATTGAGATTGATGATTGTGCTACATGCTTATTTAGGTTATTTCGCCTTAAATTAGAGCAATTTATACCAATGATATGAATCTCTACATGATTGGTTATAATAATTAAGAAGGTTGGACTCGAAGGAACTGAACACATCAGTTGTGCAGAGTATAATGATAAATGGAATTCGTAACTCTATTTATTGGCACTCACAAATTTCTGATGTTGTTATACCACCCGATTGCACGTTAGATAAAACATGTCTTTCGTATGCATATTTTATGATTTTAATTTGTATATTTGTAGGTGCAGAGCAAGCTAAAGAGACCATATATTATTCAACTGATAACGGAAATGTCTGATAAATATATAAATAACGAATCTCTTCAGATAAAATCTAAGAAAAGAGTTGTTGATCATGGAGAAGTGTTCACCAATGAGCGCGAGGTCAATGCCATGCTTAATCTGGTGAAACAAGAAACTGAAAGACTAGATTCCCGTTTTTTAGAACCTGCATGTGGAGATGGCAATTTCTTGATTGAAATTCTACGGCGAAAGTTGTCTATTTGTGAAGAACGCGTTAAAGCGAAGCAATATACTCAGCTTCAGTACGAACAGAATGCGGTCCTGGCAGTAAGTAGCATCTATGGCATAGAACTGTTACGAGATAATGCGGAAGCGTGCCGCGAGAGACTTCTTAATTATTTTGTGTGCCAGTACCATAAGCTATTCGAGAGCAAATGTAAGGATGCGTGCATTGATAGCGTTCGTTATATTCTTAGCAAGAATATTGTCATCGGTGACGCTCTCACATATAAGCGTGTGGATGATCCCGATAAGTGGATACATATCTCCGAGTGGAGTTTCATCGGTGATGGAAAGGTAAACAGGAGGGATTACGAGTTTTCATATCTCGTAGGCGAAGATGAGGGGGATAGCCTTTTCTCCGACCTCCCGGCAGTGACATTCAAGCCAGTACATTTCCTTAAAATAAACCGAAAAACATATGGCGAATAATTACAACCCAGACGTTCTCAACTGCATCGCGAACTTGAGTAATGATGAGGTGTTCACTCCTCCGGCTCTCGCCAATCAGATTCTGGATATGCTACCTCAGGAAATTTTTACTAGCCCGAAGACAACCTTTCTGGACCCGTTCACCAAGAGCGGTGTTTTCCTTCGAGAGATAGTAAAGCGCTTAGACCGAGGTCTTGAGTCGCAGATTCATGACAGGCAGCAACGCATAGACCATATCATGCATAAACAAGTTTTTGGTATTGCATGTACTGAACTGACCGCGCATTTGTCTAGACGATCACTATACTGCAGTAAGTATCCAAATGGTGAGTATAGCGTAAGCCACTTTGATGACCGGAATGGAAACATATTATACTCATCAATTAAACATACGTGGAACAATAAGAAATGTATTTATTGTGGCGCAACACAAGGAATTTATGATAGGAATGAATCAGATGAACAGTATGCATACCCGTTTATTCATACTAAAAACCCACAAGTATTTTTCGATATGAAATTTGATGTAATTGTTGGGAATCCCCCATATCAGTTATCAGATGGCAGTGGAGCGTCAAGTGATGCTGCAATGCCTATATATAATAAGTTTGTAGAGCAGGCCATGCGTCTAAATCCAAGATTCTTAACAATGATTATTCCCTCTAAATGGATGGTTGGCGGTCGTGGTTTGCAAAAGTTTAGGAAGCAAATGTTAGATGATTCACGTATAAAATATTTATTTGATTTCGAGGATGCATCGACTTGTTTTCCTGGAGTTCATATAGATGGTGGCGTATGTTTCTTTTTATGGGATTCATTATATAAGGGACCAGTTGAGCATCATTTTATTTCAAATGATGGTACTAAAAGTATATTCTCCCACTATCTTAAGAATGATTATTTTGATTATGTGATTAGGGAATAACGGGCAATTAGTATCATTGATAAAATTTCTAAAGAAGTTAGGTTTTCATCAATAGTGTCATCGACCAAGCCATATGGTATTAGGAAGTATCTTTTTAATACTCCTGATAGATATCCCGAAGCGCATTTGAGTGAGAAACCTTATAAGAACAGTGTTGAAATATTTGGAGTTAAAGGTATCAAAGGAGGTGCAAGGCGAGTCTCTGGATATATAGCAAGAAATTCTATCACCGCTGGTGTAGAGTCCATTGATAAATATAAAATATTCTTCACTACAAGTTTTTCAACTAATGCGATAACTCCACCTGAGCCCATAATCGGTAACCCCGGTACTGTATGCACAGAAACATTTTTGCAAATAGGCCCTTTTCAAAATAGCATTCAACAGAAGAACTGTTTTGATTATATGCATACAAATTTCTTTAAATTCTTGCTATATTATGGAAAGGGAACAATGCAAGTTACTAAGAATGTTTTTGAGTTAGTGCCATTGGTAGATTTCGATGCTTCTTGGAATGATAGCGCTTTATATGCGAAGTTTAAACTACAACCGGATGAAATCGAATTTATAAATTCTCTGACTTCAACAGAATAAGTATAATGATTCAAGATATACAATTACTCAGGACTAAAGTAGAGCAGATACCAACAATATATGCCTACGAACTTATAGGTGTCCCCGACCATGAAGGTCTCATCAAAGTGGGATTCACAGTCAGGGATGTAGAGGATCGCATAAACGAACAGCTTGGCACAGCAGGCGTAAAGCACAAGACTCTTCTTGTGCGCACCGCAATGCGTTCAGATGGAAGCGTGTTTGACGACCATACTGTTCACAAACTCCTTAGAAGCGACCATGTGCCAAATCCGGAGGGCGAATGGTTCCGTTGCTCCGTTAAAACGGTCGAGCAGGCCATTGATAACGCCCTAGAAGGCCGTTCGTCAATGACTCAGCGCACCCAGACGTTCAAGATGCGTCCGGAGCAGAAAGCAGCTGTTGATAAGACATCAGCATACTTCACGTCTTTCCTTCGGGATCCTGATAATAAGGGACTGACACCACACTTCCTATGGAACGCGAAGATGCGTTTCGGAAAGACATTCACTACATATCAGCTCGCAAAGCGTATGGGGTGGACAAAGGTGCTGGTCCTCACCTTCAAGCCAGCCGTAAAAACTGCTTGGGAAGAAGACTTGAACAGCCATAAGGACTTTGAAGGATGGCAGTTCTGCCAAAAACAGGAGAACCGAGAGTTTAACTATGTGAATGAAAGGTGTCCGTTTGTATGTTTCGCTTCATTCCAGGATGTGCTGGGCACTAACTCGTTGGGCGGTATCAAGGCAACAAACGAATGGATTCAGACAGTTGACTGGGATTGCATTGTCCTTGATGAATATCACTATGGAGCTTGGGGCAAGAATGCCAAGGACTATTATGACAAAAAAGACCCTGCGATGATAAAGGCACAGGAAGCTGGAGATATTATTGCAGAGGATGCCGATAATACTCGAGAACTTGAAGCTCGTGAGATGTACGATGAGGGATTGATGCCTCTGCGTACGAAAGCATATCTGTACCTTTCCGGCACCCCATTCCGAGCTATCAGTTCCGGGGAATTTATCGAGGAACAGATATATAACTGGACCTATAGCGATGAGCAAGCCGCAAAGGAAAATTATGTTGGAGAAAAAAACCTTACGCTTCTTTGCCTAAGATGGTCATGCTGACTTACAAACTGCCGGACCAGATAAGGGAAATTGCAGAACAGGGAGAGTTTGATGAGTTTGACCTTAATGAGTTCTTCCGCGCGGACGATTCAGGATTCCTGCATGAAGAGTATGTACAAAAGTGGATTGACCTTATCCGCGGTTCATATATAGAGAACATTGTCACAGAACTGAAGTTGGGAACAGAGAAACCGCCTATGCCATTCTCTGACTCACGACTGCTGAGCTATCTGCAGCACACATATTGGTTCATGCCGAGTGTGGCTTCGTGTCAGGCAATGGGCAAACTGCTTCGCAAACGTCAGAACCGTTTCTTCGATGACTATGAAATTATCGTTGCCGCTGGCAATGAAGCCGGAATGGGCGCAAAGGCTGTGGATCCTGTGTATAATGCAATGGGCGACCCACAGGAGACTAAGACAATAACATTGTCTTGTGGTAAACTCTCGACCGGTGTTACCGTGAAGCCTTGGACCGGAATTCTTATGCTAAGGAACTCAACTAGCCCGGAGACATACTTCCAGGCTGCATTCCGCGTGCAGTCTCCATGGACCATGAAAGATGAAAACGGAGATGAAGTTATCCTCAAACCTCTATGTTATGTTTTTGATTTTGCACCAAACCGTGCGCTGAAACTCGTAGAAGAGTATAGCTGTCAGTTGAATGTCCATGAAGACAATCCAGAGAAAAAAGTGCAGGAGTTCATCAAGTTCCTGCCGATACTTGCATTTGATGGCACCTCAATGAAGGAAATTAGTGCAGCAGAGGTTCTAGATATGGCTATGCAGGGCACAACAGCAACGCTTCTTGCCCGTCGTTGGGAAAGTGCTTTGCTTGTTAACGTGGACAACGCCACATTGAAGCGACTTATGGATAACGAGGACGCGATGAAGGCTCTGATGAACATTGAAGGATTCAGGAGCCTTAACAGCGACATCGAGACCATCATCAACAAGTCTGAGCATGTCAAGAGCGTAAAGAAGAGCACGGATCCTAACCAGATGACTCCAAAGGAGAAGAAGCAACTGACTGAGGAGGAGAAAGAGTTCAAGAGCAAGCGTAAGGAGATTCAGGATAAGCTCATAAAGTTTGCAACACGTATCCCTGTCTTTATGTATCTGACTGACTTCCGCGAATACTGCTTGAAGGATGTAATCACTCAGTTAGAGCCGGAATTGTTCCGTAAGGTTACTGGTCTTACGCTTAAGGATTTTAGTCTGCTTGTCAGCCTCAATGTGTTCAACAGTGAGCTTATGAATGATGCCGTTTATAAGTTCAAACGTTATGAGGATGCTTCTCTAGAATATACGGGTATCAATACTCATACTGGAACACGAATAGGCGGTTGGGATACTGTTGTTGATACAACCCAGCTTGCGGATGATGAACCTGAGCATGATATGGGAGAGACTAATGAACCGGAGGTCGAAGTTAAGCCATGGGAAAGGCTTCTTGTGAATGATGAGGTTTTCCATAAGAGCCTTGGCAAGGGTACAGTGAAGGCATTGGATGACAAGTATATCATTGTGAACTTTGGCCGCGAGGATAAGAAATTTTTGTTTCCTAGCATATTTGAGAGGGAGTTTATGTTTGTTATGGATTCATCAGAGTCATGAAAGTTAACTATCATGACCCAGATGGACATCATTAAATGCAATTGTTACGATATTAATTCTGTTTAAATATATCATTTATAATAAGATAGGTGATAATCTTATAGATAAGAGGTGGCCGTTTTTTTTGGACGGAATTGTTCTGGTCTAGCTGATTGTCACGGATGGCGGTGGCTCGCGACCCGTCTGATTATAAGTGTCAAAGCAGGTTCCATAATTTTGGTGGTACCCAGTATTCCTTATCCTTTGTGATATCAGAAGGGATGATTTCGTTAATGCACTTTTTGCCGTTTAAGATTTTTTCAATAATTGGATGTTCTGGTATACTACGGTTTTCAGTATCTCCACCATAGAAGTAACCAATGCCATCTTCGCGTTCTGCTCTAAACTGCTTGTTTGTGTCGATGATTATCTGCCCTGGAGTTGGAATGTTAAATGAATTGAACAATATGCGGGAACTCCATATAGCGCCATAGCCTTTTGTTGCTTCATCAAACAAAGCTTTAACATTTAATTCGCAGCGCTGTATCCAAAACGGCCACAATATGCATTCGTGTCCGAAGAAATCTTCAATTTGGTGCTTTCTGTCAAATGGATTCTGAGTTTCAGGTTTATACCTATTGTAAAAATGAGAAGGCCCATCAAACTCGATGAACTTCACTTGATCGTTAAACTCTACTTTGAAATCAATGAATTTTGATCTATTGGTTACATCATTTCGGTAACTAATCTGTTGCGAGATGGTCGCTCCAGGTAGTGCCTTGGTTATTATTTGTTTCAGAATGCATTCGTCTAGGCTTACGCTCTTCATCAATGGTATAGTAGAATATAACTTTTTTATGTCTACAAAATGTTTGTATAAATTATTCTCATCCACAACATTACCTTTCTGTAATAATCCTAATGCTTCTAGCGCATCTTTAAAATCTAATACAGATAATTTATCTATCTCAAGAATACTGAAGATATCTTCCACAGAGAACAAAGAACCTACACAATGGTCGCTATTGTTCAAATTGAATAATCCCCTTCCTTTACTTAATGAACTCATATTAATTCATATTGATCTAGTAAAAATGGGACGCTTCAAGATTTGCTCACAGAAGCGTTGTTCGCACTTATTTTGTGTTATGCGTGGTTTTGATGGTTAATCCCCGCCGTTAACAAAGCATTTTTAATCTCATCTAATTGATATAAATAGTGGTCCAAGAACTCGTCAAATGCTTGTTGTGCACCTTTGTAAGTTGTTTCGCTATTATTATCTATGTGTCCAGCTGGATTTCTGTACTTGTCGCTAAAGTTTTGTAGAAATGCTAAAAGATGTTCATTCAATTTAGTTATCCTATCTTGCCTTAAAACATGGTTTTCAGGAATGCTCCTATATGCCCATAATAATGTCCCTATAGGAATGCTTTTCAGTTGAGCCCCGTTCTCTGTAAGACGCTGGTTTAAATATGCCTTCGAATTGCCTGCGGTTACAAATATGTTCCCTATGGCTGCACAATATTTATTATAGTAAGTCGGCATATCAATATCCATAGCCCATCGTAACATCTGTCCAAGTGAAAGATTAAGCTCATTTTCAACGATCTTTCCCAAGTATATGGTGAATCCTGAATAGTCTAAGTTATCGGGTGCGTTGCGGATTACAAAGGATAGTAACCTATATGTTTTATATAATTTTAGGCTGTATTCGTCTAAGAGCCTCAAATTCCATTCGTGTTCTCTCGAATCCCATCCGTAATAATCATCTTCGAAATCCTCTTCCATGTGGTGCCGATGACCATATCTGAAGTCGTTTTCGCTTTTAGACTTTAATCGATTGAAATATGCGATACATTCATATAGATTGAAAACCTTATCTTCAAAATCTTCGCCTATATAACTATGTAGTACATCTCGAACATTTTTAATTACGTCATTAGCATGATTAAGCTGCTCAGTATTTGCATCCTCACTCAGAAAACTACGTTCGATAAAGGGCGATATTAAAGACTCAAAGTCGATTAAGACATCTATAATCCATTTGTCTATAGATATCTCGTTGTATTTAAGTGTGTTTAAAAGTTGTTTGAAATCTGCGGGCGTATGTTCTGCTCCAGCGGCTTCTTCATCACAATACTTAGTGATTTGAATAAACTGCTTTTCGATTGTTTCTGCACTAATTGGAATTTGGAAAAATGTTTTTGAGCATAAATTGTCGGTTAACATCAAAAAAGATCCGTTTTTTTGCAAACCCAAGAAATCTCGCAATTGGGGTATAGTGCTTTTCTCGTCTTCTTCCGAAAACGAAGAATCGGTCATAAGATTGTCTATGTCTATTTCCCAATTCTTGTGACAGTGTCTGCTTCTCTTCCAATCTTCAGAAGGGGTTATAAATGTAATAAATAGGAAGTGTTTTCCTGTCATTTCTGCCCATTTGACAAAGTTATTGCTTACGCACTTTACTAGATTTTCATCATTAGGATCGTGAACAATAATTCCGCTTAGAACGAGATTATTGAGGTCTTGATTGTCGGTGCTCTTGTGCTTGATATATTCACGTAGCTGTTTCAGCATGTGAAATCGATTTAAAAACATTCCCATGGTAATCGCATTTAGTTTAAGTTGATAATAACTTGTTGGTGTTCTTTGGTTGGTAAGGGTGTTTCTCCCTTTCTACACGTGCATACTCAAAAATAGATAAAGGTTAGATTCTTTGCAAGAATATTCTCAAAAATCATAAAATCTTTCATGGGGTATTGGAAAATCCAGGTTTCAGTTCGATATTTGCAGGTGTTACCGGGCGGATTGCAGGATGGCAGCTTTTTTCGGGAAGCGTGTAAGAATTTATGCAGTGGCCGGTATATGATAAGAAGGAGTTGGAGTGTAGTTCTTTGTTAAATATTATGTCCTGATAGGGATTATTGCACAGTTGGTTCCTGACGCGTTCCTTTATTTATTATTAAAATTTTGCGGACGGAATCTTTCGGTGACGCAAATTACCCATTTGCTTAGGGTGACAGCAAGCAAGGATTCTCTAATAAGACAGAAATATGAGAAACAACGATTACTCCGATTTTATGACCTTCGTATCTGTAAATATCTCTGGTACAATCGGTTACGTAAGAGATATGATGGTAGCTGCACAAAAATGCTGTCTGCTTTTAGCCAATAGGGGCTCATGGCGGATTAGTGACGAAGACTTGAAGGATCTGTATCAGAACATCATTATGAGAGCAGAGACGTACAAGAATTCATACAGTCCCGCCAAGTCCAAACTCGGCGCTTGGGTGAACGGGATTGCAGTGAACTGCTACAAGGATGCGTTGAAGAAGGAAATGAGGCGGAGGGCCGTTTTCATTCCGCTTGAAACCACTGATGGGGAAGGTGTTGTGTACATTGATCCTGCTATTGAGGCTTCAGCTTGCGGATGTGAGACTTGCTGTGAAGTCGAGTCGAACGAGGCTCTCGACCATATTCGGGAGGCTGTGGGCTCCGTTTCGGGAAAGCCTGGTGATATGCTGAGGCTTAACCTTAAGGAGGATTTGTCGACACGTGAGATGGCCGACCTCACAGGGTGCTCTTCCGGAGTGGTTTCTACAAGTCTGAGCAGAGGGCGTGCAGCCGTCAGAGCGAGGCTTGGGGACGATTTCCTTCGGGAATATGGTCATGTTGCGTAAGCGACTCCTGCTTGAACGCCATCGGAGTGTCGAATTCCGGTGGCGTTTTCTTATGAGGAATCGTTGCTGACAGGTATATTGTTTCTGAAAAAAATCAGTATATTTGTTTCTGGAACTGCCCGAGAAAGTCCTTTTATGTTACAAGGAGAGAATCTCTGAGCATATATAATTTTTTTTATTTGATTTCCGCTCATTCACGGGGATGGTGACGATCTATGCGTCCCATGATGAATAGCTTGAGGAACCCCTGCTTGCTACGGATGTTCGTAAGGGCTCCGTGGCCATCGATTAAGAACGAGAGATGGGCAGGCAACTGCCCGGGCAGTTCTTTTTTTTAGAACAATGCAAATGTCGTCATTTGAAAACCTGGCCGCATACGCGACAGAAGATAGAATCATTCGTTTGATTGCCAAAGAACGGGGCAAATACACTGCCAAGAATGGAGGTCCCTCCAACCCGTTCAAGAATGACATACTCTTCAATCAGATCAGGTCAATGTGCCCTCCACACAGCTTATGGCACAATCCTGGCCGCGGCAAACTCCCCAAGAAAGCGACTCATGGACTTGCCAGATGGACATCAAGGAAGAAGCGCGCATCCGTGCGGGTATGTCAGGCAATCAAAAAGTACATGGCGTCAATGCCGGAAGCGGATTGGGTGGTAAATCTTCAGGCGTTTGTCCGCTCCGTACAAGATTGCTTTGCCCATTCGGAAAATATAACGCTGGAGTCGCCGCAGATACTTGCAAAGTTCAAAGAACAGGATCCGGAAACAAAAGACTTCATCTACCGTCCGATATGCAAATATTCAGACCTCAGGACGAAGATTGTCTTGGCATTGACATATCACTATATCTTGGACAAGTTCGATAGATATTTTCATGACAATATGCTGTTCATGCGTGCGACACAGCGTGTCAGTGACAATGAATATAAAGTTCCTGATTTCATGGATGCCATTGATCTGGTGTCCGACTATCGGAAGCGGAACAATGACTGTCAAATCTACGTGGGGGAGTGTGATATCCAGAAATTCTATGATATCCTGAATCACGACGTCATACTTGAATATTTTGAGGACCTGTTCGAAGAGGCAAAGAAGAGAACCGGAGCTGCCGATTCTGATTTCGATGCGCTGCGCAGTATTATCCGCAAGTATCTGGCTTCCTACAACTATCCCGACCACGTGCTGATGAAAAATGATGACGCGCAATTCTGGGCAATAGAGACTGCACGTTGGAAAACTGATGCGACACCTGACCCGGTCTGTCGCTTCAAATGGGTAAGCGAAAAAGAATTCATCTCTACGGGCTGTTATAAAAAGGACGATTTCGAAGCTGCAAAGACTTCCGGAAAACTGGGAATCCCTCAGGGCGGTGCCCTTTCCGGGATCATTGTCAATGTCGTTATGCGTGTGGTGGACAGGCCGATCGTCTCACCCCCAGATAAACAACGCCTTTTTATTCGGTATTGTGATGATATCCTTCTGATGCATACTGACAGGAAACAATGTGCCGGGTATCTGGAAGTATATTATAAAGACTTGATTGACTGTAAGTTGGTTCCGCATCTCCGAAAAGATGTGTCCGAATTCAAGAATGGCGTCAAAACACGTTCAGATTTCTGGAGGCAGAAGTCAAAGAATGTTTATTTGTGGGGAAAAGGGGGAGGAGATGCTTCAGAATGGATAGCATTCGTAGGGTATGAGATGCGTAGAAAAGGAGAAATCCGCATAAGGAAAGATAAAATAGACGCAGAATTCAAGCGCATTGCCAGACGTTATTACAATATCATATGTTCAAAGGCTGTTACATCTGGCGAACAACTCTCCGTGGAGCAGCAGGATAAACTGATGGCCCGCATGGATACTCTCGCCGACCATATACGCGATTATGAAAAGGCTGGAAACAATGTCTTTACACGTTCGCAGGCCCGTCGTCTGGACAAATACCTGTACCGCAAGTCGCGCCAGGCAGCCGGTAAAATCGGCATTAAGGATTGCAATCTGCGCAAATCAGCTGCCCGCAACCGTGTCACCTATCTCGAAAAAGTGAAAGAATCTTGACAGTCCGTGTTCCGTTATTTCACATATATTCCGCGAAATTTTATAACTTTGGCGTGTCATAACTGCAAAACTATAGATTTTTTTATGAAACGAACACGGATTTGCCGTTTCTTGGCAGTCCTGACGATGATTTCGTCAAAGCATTTTTCTGCGTTTTCAGCAGAACTTTCAGACTCATTCAAAAAGAACATTGTACTGGATTCAGTATCGGTCACGGGGGCAAGAGTGCCTATGGCATTGGGTAAGAGCACACGA